>Ga0315288_10002455_pt1 | contig 23988 bp, 28 predicted proteins | sample YL17G11_20_MG_FD_203454 | JGI IMG/M metagenome (GOLD analysis project Ga0315288, IMG submission 203454) | Sediment microbial communities from Yellowstone Lake, YNP, Wyoming, USA - YL17G11_20 | ecosystem: Environmental > Aquatic > Freshwater > Lake > Sediment | place: USA: Wyoming | collected... | reverse complement strand
GAGCATGATCTACAGAAATCATGAGGGTTACAGCTGTAACTGGTCGAACACAAATCATGAGGGTTACAGCTGAAACTGGTTGAGCATGATCTACATAAATCATGAGGGTTACAGCTGAAACTGGTTGAGCATGATCTACATAAATCATGAGGGTTACAGCTGAAACTAGTTGAGCGTAAATTCTGATGATCACAACTGAAGCTGGTTGAGCATGACTAGACAGAAATTCTGATGGTCACAGCTGAAGCTGGTTGAGCATGATCTACGGAAATCATGAGGGTTACAGCTAAAGCTGGTTGAGCATGTTTAACAGAAATCATGATGATCAACGTTAGAAATCTTGAGGCATGTCTGACAGAAATCCTGACGATCTACATCTGAAAACCTTGAGACATGTTTCAGCTGTGACATGCTCTGAAACCCGTAAATATTTTACCGGTAATTCTGACGTAATACAGCTGAAATTTTGTCAAATCCGATTATGTTTTACGATCTGACTCAGCTGGAAACATGACCGGAATATTTTCCATTTCATGAAGCGTGATGAAGTGAAACCTGACAAAATCCCGTCAGAAATTCATAATGTAACGCTCATAGTTTTTGATCGAGTATGTCGATGCTCTTGAGATCGTGATTATAATTTGCGTAAGCCTGTATCGGGGCTATAATCATCGAGTTTGTATGGAAATTACATAAAAATCTTGCCTCGAGGCTCAGCCCTGGAGATAAAATACCTGACAGACCGGAGACCTTGGGGTCTTTGTGTTTGGACCGTGGCCCTCGAGGGGGCGAGTATATTTGTGGAGAGCTCTAAGACCGTTTTGGCTTGACGATCGTTGAGTTTGACAGAAAACCCGTTCTGATGGTCGTAGCTGGAACTGGTCGAGCATGATCTACAGAAATCCTGAGGGTCACGGCTGAAGATGGTCGAGCGTAAATTCTGATGGTCACAGCTGGAACTGGTTGAACACAAATTTGAATGGTCACAGCTGGAACTGGTTGAGAATGACTAGACATGAAATCTGACGGTCGCGGTTGTAACTGGTCAGACAGAAATCATAACGGTCACAGCTGAAACTGGACGAGCATGATCTACGGAAATCATGAGGGTCACAGCTGTAACAGGTCATACAGAAATCATGAGGGTTACAGCTGAAACTGATTGAGCATGATCTACAGAAATTATGAGGGTTACAGCTGAAGCTGGTCGAACACAAATCATGAGGGTTACAGCGGTAACTGGTTGAGCACAAATCATGAGGATTACAGCTGGAACTGGTCGAACACGATCTACAGAAATCATGAGGGTTACAGCTGGAACTGGACGAGCACAAATCATGATGGTCACGGCTGAAGATGGTCGAGCATGACTAGACATAAATCCTGACGGTCACAGCTGTAACTGGATGAGCATGATCTACATAAATTATGAGGGTTACAGCTGTAACTGGTTGAGCATGATCTACAGAAATCATGACGATCTACATTTGAAAATCTTGAGACATTTTCAGCTGTGACATGCTCTGAAACCCGTGAATATTTTACCGATAATCCTAACGTGACACAGCTGAAATTTTGTCAAACCCTGGCATGTTTTACGATCTGACTCAGCAGGAAACATGACCGGAATATTTTCCATTTCATGAAGCGTTATGAAGTGAAATCTAACAAAATCCCGTCAGAAATTCCCGATGTAACGCTCGTAGTTTTTGATCGATATTGTGAATATTTCCGTCGATCGCGTTATAACTATCCTAAGCCTGTAACGGGGCTATAATCATCGAGTTTGTATGGATTTTGCATAAAATATCTTGCCCCGATGCTGGCCCCCAGAGATAAAATACCCGACCGACCAGAGACCTAGAGGACTTTGTGTTTGGACCGTGGCCCTCGAGGGTCAACCATGTTTGTGGAGAGCTCTAAGGCCGTTTTGGCTTGATGATCGTGACCGGCGGATTCCGTAAGGCCGATTTGGCTTGACAATCGATACATATCACAACCGATGAGCCGATTTGGCTTGACGATCGAGACATTACGGCCATGTTCATCGACCACGACCATCGACCACGACCATCGACCACGACCAGCCCGATCTACCATTGAGTTCCAACAGATAGAGGGGGCGTCCCTTTACGGGCGGGGGTGTTACACCCCCACCTATCTTCTGTTGTGCCCGAATGGCTGATAGTATCCATGGCGTACCAAGAGTTTTATGAGAGCGAAAAACACGACAGTGTTTGTAGCGATCGCGGCGCGAGCCTCTAATGGCTACGACCATCGACCACGATCATCGACCACGATCATCGACCACGATCATCGACCACGATCATCGAGTACGACCAGCCCGATCTACCATTGAGCTCCAACAGATAGAGGGGGCGTCCCTTTACGGGCGGGGGTGTTACACCCCCACCTATCTTCTGTTGTGCCCAAATGGCTGGTAGTGTTCCCCCGTACCCCAAGAGTTTCATGAGAGCGGAAAACACGGTAGTGTTTGTAGCGATCGCGGCGCGAGCCTCTAACGGCTACGACCATCGACTACGACCATCGACTACGACCATCGACTACGACCATCGACTACGACCATCGACTACGACCATTGACCATCGACCACTGACCCCATCCAAAAAGTTGAAACATACAGCGCATGCACAGTAGTCATCCGATCTATATTATATTATACTACACCATACTACACAATACTCAACGATGATGCTGCTCTTCACGTACGCCATTATGTTTGTATCGATCATGTCGGTTCTCCATACGACATCCTTCATACTGAGCATCGCCAAGTACGCGCCGGAATTTTACGGCGGTGCGATGGCGTACTTCATCTTGTGCGGAATGATCTACAGCTATCAGACAGCGTACTTGAGGGATAACTATAATGAGCGCGCATTCGAGATGGTGGGTAATCAGCACATCGCAGTCGTGCTGTTTAATTTCATCACATGCTTCGTACTGAACCATGTGAAGATCGTTGTGAAAGGGTTGAACAAGAATACCTGATTTTTTTTATTCTGAATTCGTGTCTGGATCTGAGTCTGAGTCTGGATCTGATTTTGTGTCTGAATCAGAATCAGAATCACTATCATTCTCTACGTAATCAACATCGTACCCCCACCCATCGAACTCATCGAACTGTTCGAATTCGTGATTCAGAATGTCGATCATCGGGCTGGACAGATCGATGAATGTTAGTTTCAGCGTCCACCGATCAGACCCGTCGAGCACGTAGCTCTGGAATTCGAACGCCTTGTACAAGCAGTATGCCTTGGACAGGATGTGCGTAGGGAATTTGTCGACGGTGTCGTAGTAGAAGAAGAAGTTGATCATCTATACAAGTATATTAGAATAAAAGCGTACACTTTAACGGATAAGCATTTAGCGCGATGTATTACTATATCAGCATCCGTATGGACGGCTTCAGGGACTACGATAAGGCGGCTGACGCTGTCAGGGAGACCTACAAGATGGGAAGGTTACACCAGACGTACGACTTTGCACTAGAACGGATCGCGGAGTATGAGGGTCGGCCAAAAGTTCAGATGAAAGTATGGGACGCTATGGCCTTGCTGGAAAACTTTATAGATTCGAGCGATCCAGATATCTCTATCCCGAACCTGTATCATCTGTTCCAAACGGCGGAAGCCATGCGGGCGGATAATCAGCCGGAGTGGATGCAGGTAGTCGGACTGATACACGATCTAGGCAAGATCATGTACGTCTGGGGATCCGACGAGACCGGTACATCTGTATCGAATCAGTGGGCGATCGTCGGCGATACGTTTGTCACGGGATGCAAGATCCCGGACTCTATAGTGTACGCGGAGTTCAATTCGCTGAACCCGGATATGGATAATACGGTGCGTAGTGAGCCATACGGTATATACAAAGCGAACCAGGGGCTGATGTCTTGTGTCTGCTCATGGGGTCACGACGAGTACATGTACAGGGTGCTGAGATCCAATGCAGTAGATCTGCCGCCAGAAGCCCTGTACATTGTGCGATTCCATTCGCTGTACGTACACCATCGAGAGGGTGGGTATACACATCTGATGGACGGGTTCGATCATAAGATGCTGGATCAGCTGAAGCTGTTTAATTCGTACGACCTGTACACAAAGATGGATATGGACAAGGCTGATCTGCCGGCCTACTATGCGCGGGTCAAACCGTACTATGAGCGTCTGGTCTCAAAGTATCTGGGCGATATATTGTGGTTTTAGTTTGATGGAAAAGTTGAAAAACAGAACACCTGATGCCGCCATTACAGATCGGGGTGATACATCGCTCAGCATAGAATGGCCGAGTCAGGTATTAGAAGAACGGACAGGGCGTTGATGCCAAAGGAAGAATTTTTGACTAAGGCTGCCAAAGATTCTAATTTCATGAAATTTTTGAGCGGGTTTACCGATCTGTGTTCCGGCACATTGTTCAGCGTAACATACACTAATACGGTCGAGACGTTTAGCGGCCTGATGCTGATACGTCAGTACGGCGATACAGATATGTGGTATGTGACGGGCTACGACAAGAAGGATGTCAAAAAGCGGCTGCACGAGTTTTTTCCGTTAACTGTCGAGGCCGGTCAAATCGTTGTGCATGGTAGATCGCCGATCAAGCCTGTCGTACAGCACGAGCACTGGAACTGGCCCGGCGATCAGAAGACTGTTCCGAAGTTCCCGGACTACATCCGCACACACGCCGTATTGCACGAACAATCTAGCGCCTGGCTCTGCTGGCTGAGTGTTGTAGAGCTGTGCGAGTTTGTACAACAACAGAATGTGGCTGCACATACTGTGGTTACATAGAACGATGGCTGATTCTTTCATTATCTAACGTCGAACAGAAGATCGACGTCAGAACATATACGGGCCCTTGACGCTGGGAGTACGTCTGATAGAAAAAATGGATAAGTTTGTACAGAAACGGCTTTTGGTTCGCCGTTCGGAGGGGATGTTAGAACTTCGGAACCTCGAACCTCAGTTGCGGGGCACTGGAACCCTTCGCAGTTCCCGTAGATCGGAACTCGCATCTTCAACGACGATACGAATGACGACCTCATCAGGGGAGGCCATCGGAGACGGAGACCTGGCTGGTCGCGCGATCATGCGAGCCAAGCCGATTTGTGCCCTAAGCTCTGCCGGGGTCCTGTTTTGATGGATATCCTTTCGGTTCTGGTATATCGCATCCTGATCGGCGGGAACGGGGGATGACACTGAACGAACCAGTGCCGTCAACGACTTGACCTCGGCAGGGGTAAGGGCCGTCAAATTTGCGGAATCCTTCCAGCGCTGAACGTCGGCGTCTGGCACTCCAAGTGCTTTCAATGCTGCCTCAAGCTGGACAAGTTGAACCAAACAATCTCTGCACAGCTTGCTTGTCACTGTGCGCGGCTCTTGGGTACGGCACATCGGGCAAAGGGGGGTTGTCTTACTCATACTTGACGAAAAGATCTTGTGGGGGTGTGATATATGTCCAAAACTAATGAGCCCTACAGTATAATCAAAAATTCAATTTTTTTGCCTCATCCACCTCCGCATTCAGCCCGCACACATACCCTAGTTTGTGGCACCGGTCATACTTGGTCAGCGTATCGTACTCAACGTACGGCTTGCTGTAGGCCGGACAGTGCCAGCTCACTTCACCAAAATGCGGCAGGTCTATGCAGAACACCGGCCAGTCGGGCGATGTCGGGTCGAACCGGCAGCCCGCTTCCATCCCTAGCTCTTTGGCTAGGGCGATAGCCTTGTACACCAGACCCTCTCGTACGGCGTAATTTGTTTCGTTCCGTTCGATCTCAAGGAACAGGCGCGCCAAGTCTGTTAGAGTTCCCTTGTTTGTGTGGTTAGCTTGGTTAGCCTGATTAGCCTGGTCTGCCATTTTTGTGCAGTCTTGTGTGGTATGCATAACCCTATCCGATCAGACTCTGCAAGCTGTTATAGTTTCAATTTTTATGGATCGCATCGATAAAAAACTAAGACCATATGGTATTCAAATTAGACTGCCCGGTAGCGAAGTCCGCGAAACACCGGTACATTTCGCTGATTGCCGAATCTAGACGCGCTACGTTATTGTGATAATGCATTTCATCATTACTGTTAGTCAGCCAGGATAGTCTGTACCCCTTACAGTGTGCGCCGGCGCTGTCTGTTACAGCGAACTCTATCATCCTGGTTATTTTAGATTTGAGCGGCTGGCTTTTGCACACTACTGTCGGGTGTCGGACGACGATTTTCGCAGCTTCGTTCAGAAATACATCGATCCTGATCGAGGTATCCGGCGAAAAGTATTTTTTCATTTCAAGTATAACGGCATCGACCGGTGCGTACGGTGTGTACGGTGTGTACGGTGTAATGCCGATAGATCCGAGTTCCGCTATTTTGTGATACAACCAGCAGGTCGGTGGTTGTTTCATCGGCATTGATCGGAAAAGTTCTTCAGCCGCTTCAACAAATGCACGCCTTATGAAATCCGCGACAGGCCGTGATTCGCTGTTCTCCATCAAGACTTTTTGGTCTTTGATGGAAATAGCGTAGTACTTTTTGTCGGCGTACTTGAATACTAGAGTCAGATCGGGAGATATGTGTCTAACCTCTAGCGTTCGATCGTCGAACATTTTGATATCGGGTTTGGTCATGGTGATTGAGCACTCCTTGATATTAAGACTGTACGAACTTGTAACACACGTGGTTTCGGCGACTTGGTTCCTTTCAAACCAGTTGTTCAACAGATCAGACGCCATACGTTCAAGCGTCTGGTCGCGATAATAGTTGTGTGAGTTTGCGTAGTTGTACTTGATCTGATCCAGAGTCTCCGTTTTCTTGACTTCCATTTTATCGATTTGTGCAGTCTTGCGAGGTTTTGTGCGGTTTGGGTGGTTTTGTGCAGAATGTATAGTCCTATCCGATCAGACTCTGCAAGCTGTTACGGTTTCAATTTTTGTGGTTCGCATCGATAAAAAACTAACACCATATCGTATTAAAATTCATCTGCCCTGTAGCAAAATCCGCGAAACATTTGTGCATCGTGCTAATCGCCGAATCTAGACGAGCCATACCGTTCTCATAGTGTATCTCCTCATTACTGTTAGTCAGCCAGGATAGTCTGTACCCCTTACAGTATGCGCGATCTGTCGCACCGAACTCTATCATCCGGGTGATTTTAGATTTGAGTGGTTCGGCTTTGCACACTACTGTCGGGTGTCGGACGACAATTTTCGCGGTCTCACTTGGAAATACATCGATTCTGATCGAGGTATCCGGCGAAAAGTATTTTTTCATCTCAAGTATGACGGAATTGACTGGTGCGTACGGCGTAATGCCAATAGATCCGAGTTCCGCTATTTTGTGGTACAGCATGTAGTTCGGTGGTTGTTGCATCGGCTTTGATCGGAAAAGTTCCTCAGCTGCTTCAACAAATGCACGTCGTATGAAATCCGCGACGGGCCGTGATTCGTCGTTATTATTTTCGTACAAGACAGTTTGATCTTTGATGGCGTAGTACTTTTTGTCGGCGTACTTGAATACTAGAGTCAGATCGGGCTGAATGTATACGACCTCCAGCATTCGATCGTCGAACAATTTGATCGCGGGTTTGGCTATGGTGATCGAGCACTCTGAAATTGTACAACTGTACCGATCTGTAACACATGTGGTTTCTGCGACTTGATTCCTTTCAAACCAGTTGTTCAACAGATCGGATGCCATATGTTCGAGCCTCTTGTCGCGATACTGATTAGTAAAGTTGTCGTATTTGTACTTAATCTGATCCAGAGTTTGCTTCTTGGGCTCCATATTTTGATTCGGATTTGGATGTGTTATGCTCGAGTGGATTGTGATTGTATAACCCTATCCGACTAGACTCCGCAGGCTGTTTCGGTTTCAATTTTTTATGGCGTACATGTATAGATGCTTTTGTACGCTCTGCCGCTACTACTGATTGCCATCATGATGATCGGCGTATTGTACTACACTTACGCTATATCCGCATCGGCGTACAGGTTTAGCAAGAAAACTAAGAAGAATGACGATCAGATCGATACAGCTGACCAGGCAGACCGGGCTGACCGGGCTGACCCGATAACTGATCCCGTTGAGTTGTATATGCCGGCCAAAAGTTGAAAAGCACGTACTCTGCTCATCGTATAATATTGTGCAAATTAAGCACGTAAGATGAACTATATTAGGCGAGCTGTTAGAATGAAGTCATCGAAGCGGCAGAGCAAGACTACAACAAAAATCACGCGCAAAAGAGACAAGACAGACAAAGACAAACAAATCAAAATCGAAGCCGAGACATCAGAATTATCAGAATCATCAGAGTCATCACAGTTATCCGAATTATTGAATCCCGAATCGTTTGATTTCGAATTATTTGATTTCGAAGCGTTTGATTTCGAATCATCAGAATACCCATCTTACGGCGAAGTTCAAAAGGATCGCGACGTAATAGCCGCACCAACTACGCCGACCATATCGGATCTGAAATCGTATCTGCAAACGAGCATCGATACACAGGCACAACAGTGGGCTGATCGGAATAGGATAGCAGAAGAAGAGAGGTGTCGTTTTAATGAGCGGGCCAAGATGCATATCATAAAGTTCGTGCATTCTAATCTTTTGGAAGCCACGAAGCGGAATATGGTTACAGATCGGGGGATCAGCGACAGATTTGAAATGTGGCTATTCTTGCCGCACATCGGGAAAGTTGTACTACACACACCGCACAAGAATACAAATCTGAACATAAACGTTGCCGAATCTTGCGTACGAGTGAAAGTGAATCATTATATTTGTACCGGTGTCAGCATAAGCATAATCAGATCTGTATGGGCGCGCGAGGTTTGTAACTGGATCAACGAATATCTACAAGGCACGCAGCTCATAGCATCTGTATGTAGACGAGGTGGTATAGATATCGACCGGTATCTGGTGATTCAAAAAGCGGAACCAAATGATCCGGTAGATTTTAATATCGCCGATCTTAAGGTGTCGGGCATGGGGGTCTAATACTTTGCTTTTGTGTATCGGGATCAGCTAATGATGTCGATCTAATAGAGCAGTATGTGCCTGCCAAAAGTTGAAAAGTGCATACTCTATGCTCATCGTATAATATCGTTCTAAATTCAATACTCTGCATAAGATGAATATCGTGAGACGGGCTGTCGGAGGCAGAACATCGGCATCGAACCGTCGATCTACAGTTGCACCGCTCGTAAAATCCCGGGTTGCTTACAACCGGTACTATACCAAAATTCGCGACACAGAATCAGAAGCAAAATTAGATTCGGCTAATTTGTCCTTTTTGGTCGATTCTGAATCATCAAGTACATCGGAATCATCTGAATCATCCGAATCATCCGAGTACTCATCGTACGACGTGGAGCCTACGACAAAGACTACACCTGCTGCGGTTACACCTACAGTACCACAACGCGTGTCTGTTGCGGAGATGAGTGAGGCATTGCAAAAAACGATGGCTATGAATATGGAACGGATCAAAAAGCAAGCCGCGCAAAGGCAGAAAGTTGAGGATGAGCGGCGTAGATCCAATGCGGTGGCCGAGGAGCAGATTGTAAAGTATGTGCATAACATTTTGATGAGCTACATGGCAAAGGGGAACATGCTTAATGATGCCGGCGTGAAAACATGTTTCCGAATCGTATTCGACCTAGACGAGACGGCGGTAATCCGGGCCGACAGAGACTGGCCGTGGTACCCGAGTATGGTGAATAAACTGGCACCGATGAAGGTAGACCATTATATCGATTCGTACGTATCGTGGAGTACAGATGTGTGTCAGTGGATCAACGATTATTTAGAGCGCTCAAATATCGACATCCATGCGGTGATCAGCGGCACGCTTCTGATAATCGGGCACTACCCGAGGGATAAGAAATACAAATTTTGAGTACGGGGGCCGGTTGTAAGATCCGGGTGTAGCTGTGCTTAGATCGCGATACTGATAAAATTTTGATTTTTGTATGGGATGACAATCATTTGCATCCCATGTCTATCATATTCCGTGCGACTAGAATGACTGAAGGAACGACGACGCCAGAATTAGACTACGATCTTCTAACGGCAGAGATCAGGGCCAGCTATACAGAGCAGTTCGACCGTATCGCAAAACTGGTCGGAACTTATGATCATAAGGGTCTGGATATCAATCCGCTACCCCTACGAGCGATGTACGTCGATCCAAAGGTGGAGACAGAATTCATAAACTTTATCCATCGGTGTCTGCTGAAGATGGACAAGACGCAAGACATCAATTTTACGATAGAGATATACGCAGATAACATAGACGGCTGGAATAGGGAGACCGAGTACAGTCTGACATGCCTGCGCACAGGCGAGAGCACTACTATACTGTACGACAACACGTATCTGGACATCCAGGACATGCTAAAAGGCTGGCTGTGTGGCTATCTGTCGAACCTCTGGTTCAGGTACTACATCGTTTTTCAAAGGGATGCTGAAGATTATAAAATGATGATCGATGATGTAGGGTCGAATGCGATGGGGATACCCGGGCGCGATTATATGGTTCTGCAGTCGCGCGGGTTTCACGATTATATGGTTCTGCGGTTGTGCGGGTTCAAGACGAATGATGACAAGCTGGAATATCGTCTAATATCGAGTTCGGATTCAGAGTCCGATGATACGTAGCTTCAGATGGTTCGTTCAGTGAACTCGTCAAACACTTTCACTACGATCACAGAGTGAGTAAACAAGATCTGAAAATTTTGATTTTTGTATAGAATGCTCGTATGCTGTACAATTTGTCTATACATATCACGATGTCGACGGGAGTCTATTATACGCAGATGCTAGAAGACATTCGGGTTATCAGGAAAAAACAGATCGAGCAGCTACCCGAGCCGTCGAAATCTTATCACAAGAGCCGCATTGGCAGCGAAGGATACGTGTCGGCTAAGGTGGCTGCTGAAAATGAGAAGAACAAAGATGGTTTCGTTAAATTTATCCACGATTGTCTGATGCGGACCGATTTGACGAAGGACATCGAGTTTATTCTAGAAGTACGGGTGTACGGTAATTACGAAGACTACGATTACGACAGCGAGCCGTTCAACGAATGGAAGAAGACGGCGTATTACGGAATATATCCGGCCGATTACGAGTTTCGGAGCGACGACAAGAACAACAACAATTACGAGTTCGGCCTGCAGTACAACAATTCGAACCTGGACATTCAGTGCACTTTAGAGAGGTGGGCGTTAGAGTACTTGGAGCAAGTTTGGCACGATTGTGATGTACTGTTTTTGAAGGATGCGTCGGATTACATCAAAGCGCGAGATGAAAAATGGCACGCTACTAACTGTATGGAGTTTGTTCGATTTGGTGATGAGATGCGCATCAGGGTGAGCGGATTCAAAGATTCTGCGCCAGCTAATACAGACTAGACCAGATATCGGAAAATTTGATTTTTGTATGTTTTGCATTAAATTGTTCACTATGCATCGCACCATACTATACGCTATACAAGCATGAGCACCATACAGCCGATGAAAAAGCTAGACAGCTCAGCCATGATGTATGAACTGCGACAGAAAAAGCGCAAACAGATCGCGGATAACGAGGCTGCAGAGGCGAAAGCCAAACGAACAAAAGCCAAGGAGAAGGCTGATAGAAAAAAACTGACGATCGAGCAGCTGGCGATGATCAATCGTGAGATCGCGGAGTACAATGATTCGTATGCTCGGCGGCAAGTTCGTGCATTCGTGCATTCGTATCTGATGAAGCAGGATCTGACGAAGCCGATCGATATTTTTGTCACGGTCGGGCACAGATATACAAAAAAAAACGATGAAAATGAATACCACGGTGGGTATTGGATGGGGTACACTGAACAGATCGATGAGGGGAACTGCCGGTCGCACGACGATGTTACGTCGATCGATGTGGATTACAAAAACCGCGTCGATCCGGATATATCGCGCTACACTATCGATGAGATGACGTACTTTGTGCCGGACTGTCTGTTGTGGTTACAACAGCACATGCAGAGCCTGGATCCGGAGGCTAAAGTGTACCCGACGCGTGTCGGACTGAGCTTCTACGGACCGGCATCTAACCGCATCTACATCTGGTGCAATACTACGGCTGTGTAGTTTTACTTATGATTTGTTTTGCTATTAATTTATGCGCCGTCTCTAGCCATACTAGTGCTGGTGCTCATACCAGATCGGCTCTACTGTTGTGGCAAAAAAGAAAAAATGGACGTGCGTGTCACGAGACCCGTAGGAGCTGGCGTACTTGGCGTACTTGGCGTACTGGGCGTACCGGAACCCGATACATGTTGTGCTTTATGCGCAAGCCGCCCATCGCATAGGGTTTGGCAGATCGTCGAATGGGTTTTCCAGTTATCCGCTTGGCACCGATCCGAGCAGTATGTCGTTACGATACATTTGCCGCATATGATAGACGATCGGGATCCGCAAAACCAGCAGTGCGATGTAAACGGGATCGAGCTGAACGGGTACGACGCGATGGCGGCAGACGGGCTGATTCCTTTCGTGCAGCAGTCGCATGTGCAGTTATAACCGTACTCGGCCGACACGGCTGAGCGTTTTTGATCGGAGTCGACAGGCCACAGCGTGCTGTAGCTGATCGTGATCTGTTCACCGGCTTCGATCGGTCGGATCGCTTTGAACAGCATAGCCGTACCATCACCGTACGATTCCATTTGCGTGTTCGGTACACAAGAGCTGTTGATCAGATTCCCGTACTGCATAAGCTGCAGGTCGCAGGTCTTCCCACCTATCGCGTTCCGGTGCAGCTTCGCAAATAGAGCGGCGCGCGTTGGGATTACACGATTAGCAAAATCCTGACGGTACGTTTCAGACCGCGGATGCAAAAACGTGATCAGCTCGAAGAACCTGAGCGAAAAGTTCGGGCGATTATGATCGAGCATACCGTTCTCGAGCAACATCCATGCCATCGCATCGACTGACGCGCTGCTCTGGTGGTATGCAGCATTCTGGGTACTCTGGGAGCCCTGGGAGTCATGGGAGCCCTGGAAGCCCTGGGATCCCTGATCTACCGGTTTGGTATTGTTCTGGTTTTGCAAACTATGCGGATCGTTCGGGTTAATCGTACCGATAGACGCCACAATCGGGGACACCATGAGTACGGTGCCCAGAGGAACTTTTTCCCTCAGCACCATCGAAAACGAGCCACCTCTTTCAACAGCTTTCAATTCGGGGTGCGCACCATCGGGCCAAGTCGGGTTGAATGACAAGAAGACAGGGGTTCCTTTTTTCATTAGATCGTAGTACGGCTCTGGAAGAAGAAAAGTAAATACGGCAGAATTGATGAGCATATCAGATGATATAAAATTTCAATTTTTTCACCAAAAAATTGAAATCCGCACTCTCTGTCACCCCTAATAGCATAACTAATCATCAAACACAGCCGGGTCAAATAGAACATGTTCAAAGCATCCACTACATCCACCGCATCGCGCACCATTAGAGCTCTTGCCGCTGTACGATCGACAGTGCCCGTCCTCAGACAAAGTACACGGTTCTACGCACAAGAAACTTCAACCGCTTCGACCGCTTCGACCGCTTCGACCGCTTCGACCGCTTCGAACGCTTCGACTGTCGGGCCTGCTCCGAAGCGCATTACGATCGAACTGAAGATGCCGATCTCTCTCGCATTTGCGTTCAAGACGTACAAAGAATGTCTATCCCATTCTCTGAAGGGTGGCATGGTTTCGAACATGAAATCACCCGCCGCATGTTCTAACCTGATCGAAAAAACTTATTACAGAATCGCGATCAAGTTCTGGTACGCCACGACAGCCGTGGGAATCGGTTCCGGCTGCTACATGATATACGATGACGCCAAAAAGAGCCGTCCCCACAAGCTCAATCTAGGGGAGGCTTGCCTGATGGGCGCGGGATTCGGCATACTTACATTCTTCTGTTCCGTCCCGTTAGTGATGTACTGGCCTATCGCCATGCCGCCGATCGTTGTGGTAGGCGGGCTCAGCATGATCGACGTAAATGTGAGGTAGAAAAGGCACGATACGATCACCTGGGTGTAGCTTTGCTTATGGATTTTTGCTTTATGAAAAAATTGAAAATGTGGATATGCTATGGGGGTCATTAAGTTCGGGCTTTATTACTTTGGCCATAAGATGAGTGAACAAAGCGCTACAAACTTTCAGGAAAAACTCGACAAACCGTACGAGTTTACGGTCTACAGCCAGAACTGCCAGTACGATGGGCCTGAGCTGGAAATCAGGGCGCTATGGCTGGCTTGCTCGATCAGATCCAAGAACGCCGACGTGCTGTGCCTTCAGGAGCTGTCCCACGTGATGATCGAACAAGTTGAGAAGCATGGCGGATTCGATGCATATCCTAACAGGTCTACCGTGCCGGACAGGGGGTACTTCACAATGATGTACTCGAAGGAAACGCTACCCCTTCAAATCGTCCGGCGTGACTTTGAATGCGGGACAGAGATGGGGCGGGATTACGTGGAAGGTTCGAACGCCGATCTCAAGATCTGCATCCGTACATCCCACTGCGAGTCTCTGGATAAGGCGGACCGCCGATGCGCTCAACACCGGGAGATGCTGGTCGAAACCGGAAACGATGGGGGGGCTTGGGCTACATACTTCGTCGGCGATACGAATCTGACAGACATACACGTCGCGGATCAGGAATTTGTGTCGGGCCTCGCCTCAATGGGATACATTGATGCGTGGCAGCTCATCCACCCGACGAATCCAAATATCATGACCCGCGACCCGGCAGCTAATCCGAACGCCGCTACAAAGGCTGTCGGTAGATTCGATCGGGTCTTCCACAATTCAAAGGCTATCGTGTCGGATATTAGTCTGGTTCTGAGCAAGGGGGATGTGAGCCATCCCGATCTGCGGATATCCGATCACTGGGGGCTGTTCTTCGAAATCGGCTCGAAGCACAACGCTGAAACCCTGGCAAAGGCCCGTACCATCATCGCAGAAGTCAGCCAAGTCAATCAAGCCGATCAAACGCAAACCCCTGAGATCGATACGGCTTTCATCAAAAACTTGATCACACTGGTTGAACGGACGGCAAACGCGTACAATCAGCTTATGGATCTGTTCAAAGCACCAGTCCCCGGGCTCCAGATGGGCTTGCTCTTCAAGCCGCTCGATACTAAGCTCCAACAGATGGCGCGAGGTGATGAACGGCAGAAACTGGGACTGAATACAAATCTTCGGGCTATCGCTCACATATACCGCACGGCCATCGTCGACCGGACATACGGTGCAGATTACGCGATCGAACAAAAGCTAGAGAGGATTGTTGACGTCTGGGGCATGGACCTCAACAAGGCAAAGCACGACATGTTTGCCATCGAATCCGCGATGGGTGAGCTCATGCGCGGGTTGCTCAGTATTATCAACGAAGTGGTGTGGCTCGATCCGTCTGAGATCGCTGGTCAGGCCATGGTCGAGCGTCTGGCGTTCGACAAGAATGTTCAGGGCTTCGTATCGGCTCTCGCTGGTGACGCTCCTAGCTTCGTACTCCTTCCTCTCCCAGCCACATCCGCCGACAAGGGATGCATGGTCGACATCTGGGGCGCGGATGACGCAGATGGTGTAGATATCGGATAGATCATTTTCCTTATGATTAGCCACCCTTCGGCTCACTCCTCCAACTTCCCAAAATACTCGTCCATCAGATCGATGTACAGCAGCTTGACAAAAGCCCGGATCAGCGGCTTGTAGTACAGGTATCCCGGCTGACTGCCCAGCACGTCTTGCACGCTCTGCATCTTTTCATCTACCGTACTCTCGTAGCCCGACATGTTCAGCGCTACATCTTTACGGTTAAAGTTTATAGACATCTCGTACTTCGTATTGCCCGTCTCTAAAAATATTCCGATCACTATTACCCACTCATCGTCCAAAACAAAACGATGCACGTAGTGCCGGGCGGGCTTAGCAGAATTGTGATCCGCATTCAACACCATTCCGTAATCCACTAGCGACGCCTTCAAAATCCGCATAACCGCTTTCTTTTTTTTATGCTCATACCCGATCAGCTTTCTAAACTCGGTAATGCCCTGCTGTATACGCTCTTTGATCTTAGTCGGGTGCTCATGTATCAGGTTTCTTACAACCTCTAGCCTCTGTTCTAACTCTTCCTTCGTTTTCAGCAAAAAATTCAAGTCGGTCATTATACAGTTAGCGCTCTACTATCTTTTGTCGACGGGTTGGATATCCAACATCACACGGTTTGTGTTTTCATGTTTCTCACGCTTTTCACACATCCCATGCAAAATACGGGTACGGTGGGCATATTTTACATATCCGCAATGTGTGATTACCTTTTCGACGGGATGATGTGTCATCTCGTCGGATGAACGAGTAACGGGCGCCACATCGCAGCACCATAAAACGGATCCCGCCGTATAATCTCTGTTGCACAGATCCCGTTACCCGAATCTATTTACACAAATTTATTTATACGTCCCGCGGATAGAGATTGTACGGCCACATCTATTTTACAGAACGGCGATGTGTATCTTAACTTTTCTATGAGGCGATAGCTAGAGCCTCATTAGATGAACGAGTAACGGGCACCACATCGTGGAGCCATAAAACGGGTTCTGCCGTACTGCACCCTATCCGCGGATTCCATTCGGTACAGATCAGTACAGATCAGTACAGATGAGCATGAATGAGCATTGAACATCACAAAACAGTAGCCCTACGACGGCGCTATTTTACTGCACAGACGATTAGGCACAGTAGTACCGCTGGGATCCTATCGTCTGTGTCGTAAAATGGCGCCATCGTACGGATCCCGTGCAAAATATTGATTTTATTTGTTACAGGTCTATCCGGCACCCCATCTGTATATTAGTTCAGCTCAATATGTTTTCATTCAGCCTCATGATATACACGCTCGCTATTTTTGTTACGACGATCTACTTGACCAAGGCGTACGATTTGGCCGGCAGCCAGTGGTACACCACGATTGTAGAACTTGTGCAGTATGCGTACGATTTTATAGGCAGAGGTGCTAGGGGATTTGTATCTCGATAGATTTGCATGTGCATGGGCGCAGAAAGATAGAAAAGTAGTGATTTGTTTATAAGACAGGGAGTCTAGAATCGCATCTCGTACACATGGCGCTTTTCATGGTACTCACCGTCGTCCTTGATGTACCAGCTCATCGGTCGGCTGATCAGCTGGTCGCACATCCGGCACTTGATTCCATTGAGCGTAGTCAGACCAAACGCCTCTGTCTGTTCGCTGATGCGGTCGGCATAGCATCGTAGTAGAGGACCTGGCCCGTCTTTTTGGTACAAGTAGAGTTGTTCACCGCACTCCGTATTCGAGCACCTGATCCGGTAGAAGTAGATTGCATGTCCGTATTTCTCGAGTCTGTACGTAGTGCGTGCATCTATGATCGGGACATGAATTTGATCTGTGTCTGTTCCGATTTGATCTGCTAGCACAGTCGATTCAATGTTGTACGCGATATAGCCCTGAACTGCACTCTGGTCTGACATCTGAGTTGGTTAGGCTGGGCTGAGCTGACTGAGTATGATTATAATCAAACAATCCATACATCAGTCATTAGTTTGTTTCAATTTTTTGGCTGCGACTATTATTGCAAAAGCGGGTACAGTGGTTTACTGTGGAGCAGCGCTTCCAAGATCGGCATATCACAGTCAAGTACGATCGCGACATAGTACAGTATCCACTGAACACTGCGCCGCTTCAGCACGATCTGCATGGCTGGGGTTCTATTGATCAGTCGGATCGACGTCTCCTCGGTGTATTTAAAAACACCGGCCATCCCACAGAGCCCGGCTATGAGGAACGAAGCTGATCCGGTCAGCAAAGTGCAGTACGTTCCGATCGCACTGGTTGATTGGGCGGTTAGGTTGATCAGTACGATCGTCAAATCATTAGATAGTGCGGTATGTACTTCTGCTCTAGTGTCGGGTGGAACGTGTCGGTAGGTCCACTTTAGCATCAGATGGCAAAAGAATAGAGCTGCAAATGCCGCCCCAGCCCATCTAATCAGATTCTGCATCTCATAACCGACGATCCTGTGTCTCAGCTCGCTCATCCGCGCCACACTACGGATACATTCGGAAAGACTTGGTTCTTGCATGCCTGTACAGAGGTCGCGGTCGTACTCGTTCTCGCGGGTGAGATTGACCCACTCGATAAACAGAGATGCAGTCAAAGAGAATACGATCATAAGGGGAGTCAAGTGGGATGGGGTATCCAGAACAGCCAAAATAGTGAACACGCACATTATGATATTCATTCTCGGAGTAGATGGATGTATGTATGGATGCTTCGAATACAATGGATCTCATAGAGTGTGCGGGTTTTCAATTTTTCATACGGGGATTTGCATGTTAGGGGCTAGTAGATAGACAAAGGCTGGCCGGATGGAGAGCCGGACGTCATTTTGTACACATCCTTTTCGATGAATGTTTTGGTCCGGCCTGCCTGTTGTGATTGTGCCGTTTGTGCAAAAGCATTTGTAGCATTCGTAGCATTCGTTTTTGTCTTCCTAGATCCTGTGCCGGTGATCGGTGTCTGTTGTACATTCTGTACTTGAAGCAGCAGAGCATCGATATATTTCTGCGGCAGATTGGCCATGGTGCCCAAAATCCATTCCCTGTACCATACGTCGGACTTTTTTTGCTTTAGCATCAAGGTTAACGTATCGGCCTGTACGCCATGAATGTAGACTTGGCGCGCCGCATCAATTATTGGTCTGTCGATGTACATCCCCATTTTTCCCGCGATGTTTTTCAACAAGGTTGACGGCATATTTTCAAACGTGCGGTCGATGGTTATTCGTTTGGTGGATGGCTTGCTAATTATGGTGAAACTCTTTTCCTCAACGATCACCATCATCGCGATGAAGTACCTGATCGTAAACAGTTTGAGATGCGACCACATAGCATGGATTGTTTTGTGATCCGCTTTTTTCAGAGCATCGTCGATCTTGGTCAGTAGCCCTGGCTCCGTGTACGATTTTGTGCAAATGTCGTGCTCGACGATATACGCCGCTCTCAAGTGATCTGGATCGTAGTGGAGTGCGATTTTGTGGATCTTGATCAACATGCTTTCGCCCAGCTTAGATAGCTCACTACTTTTGGCCGCTTTGTTTGTGTTTGTATTTTCATCAAGTCGTATCGCCTGAACATGTGTATGAATCCCATACAGCTCGTCAAAATCAAAATCGAAATCAATAAGGTGCGGCGGTGTTGTTAGAACTGGAACAGGAGTCTGGTCAGGAGTCTGGTCAGGAGTCAGAACAGGAGTCGGAACAGGCTGTTCTGACTTTACGGTCGGCGTCGTGAACCATGTACGTATAGCGCAGCAAGTACAGCAAGCGCCATACAAACGCCACCCGATCTTCAGATTCCAAACGTGCCATACGATGAGTGCAGCGGACAAGATGATACACAGAGTCTGAGTCTGAGTCTGGTCCATTGTGTCACGGCGCAGGCGAAGCGTAATAATTCAAACATGATGAACTGAGCAGCTAGTCTGATTGTTCAATTTTTTCGCCATTAGACCTGTACACATTATGTGCCTCGTACTGCTGTAAAGACGCGTAGTGCACGGCTTCGACGATCGGAACATTACAGCCGAGTACGATGGCCAGATATTTCATCTTCCATCCGAGCAGAGTAGTCCGACTGCTCCGGATATCGGATAGCATAGATCGCCGCTGTTCGATGGATTTGACAACGGCCTTCTTGTAGACCATCGGCATCAAGTTCCAGAAGTACAGGATCTCCCGGTAGCAGTTGCAAGCGATGCAGTAGTCTTGATACTCCGGGTCTGTCTGGTTAGGAGCGGGCGGTTTGTGTACTGCTACCGTATTACACCAGTCTGTGCTGTGACCGAGTTTCAGCATCAGGTCTCGGATTCTGCAGGCCATCGTAACTAGGATGAGCGGGTCGAGAAAGTTTCGCGCAAAGTTGTGGAGTCTAATCAGCTTCTCTTTTGATACGAAGGCTTCGTGCTCGGCCAAAAAATTAAGCATAAATCGTGTGGATTCGTCGCACACCATCGGCCATCCTGGTTTGATGATGATCTCCGTTTGATGGAGATCGAAATCGTCCGACATCTTCTTAAACTCCGCGATGCAAGCCGTATTCCTTTCGACCAGACTGCCAGGCTTGAGCATGAGTATGATAGCGGATGTGTATATTGTTCGATGAATCAGCATAACAGCTAGTCCGATTGTTCAATTTTTTTCGGGCTCGATAGATGAAATGGTGTGGTGATAAATCGCCTCGATGATCGGCGTATCACACTCGAGTACGATGGCCATGTATAACAGCTTGCGTCTCATCGGAATGCGTTTAATATTAGCCAGCATCTCTAGCCGATGTTGTACTTTTTCCCTAGACTTTGCGATATGAGATGCCGGTATCAACGACCATAGGTTCACGAGTTCGTACGGGATGACGAAGTACGAATCCCCGGAAGATGCCAGCTCGTCACAAGTGCTTGCGTATACACATATACACTTCTTCCCTAAAAAGTTATGAGTTCTGTTGCGGATGGCTTTTATTAGATCGCGGTCTAGGTACTTGCGGTACATGGCTGCTATGTATCGAATATACGTACGGTACGGCCAAGTTGTGACACTCACTCCAAAAACATCATACACGTCTGACATAGTGCTGATTTTCTGATTGGGTCGTAACGAAACCATGTACGTCTCCACTTTTGCTTTGCGTAACTCGGCCCATTTAATAATAGACCGCCTCGAAGCGGTACGTCTAACGTAGTCGTTGTAGTATTCGATCAAGAACGGCGCTACAACTAGGCCACATAGGATCCCGACGATGTTGTACGCTGACATGCGCATGCGTATATGTATACGATCTGTACGAATTCGAATAGATCATCAGGCTGATCAGATGTTCAATTTTTATCGAATGTGATAGACAAACCGGAGTGATGATGTATCGCTTCGATGATCGGCGTATCACATTCAAGCACGATGGCCAAGTATATTAGCTTCCATCTGAACCATGGCATCGGCGTGTGTTTGATGTCAGCCAGCAGCTCTAGCCGTTGTTGTAGTTTTTTGACAGACTCGACGATATAAGGGCGTGGAACGTAGCGCCATAACGATATAGTTCCTTCCCAGCGCGGGCCCCAATAAGTCACACCGTCTCGAGGAATATGGAAGTCGTACGGTTCTGACAGCTCTTCATGCCTACCGCAGCTACAGTTACTATTAGTACGGGTACAATGCCATCTGTTTCGGTAGAGACGGATTGTTCTAATTAGCTCACGATCTAGGTACTTGCGGCACATATTTAGCGCGTACAGACCGAATATCTTTGACAGATCCGACCCCAAATGCTTACGCAAGTGTAGCGCGATATTAAACTGCGGGCACCTATAATTTTGTATCATTAGGCCGTACTTCAGCATAGAATCTCCGCCGGTTCCACATAATCTGGCCTGTACATTTGCCGGTGAATTAGAAACAGCTGTACGGTACGCCGTTACGATGATCGGCACTAGAGCCAGGCCAAAGCCTATACCCAAGCCCAAACCCAAGCCCAGTACGATGTAGTATGACTGCGACTGCATTGTTCGGGCATGCGATGTGTAAATTGTACAGTATCAGATGATGTGCCAAGTTGTGTAGAGGTTCAATTTTTATCGATCGGGATAGACAAACCGGAGTGATGGTGTATCGCTTCGATGATCGGCGTGTCGCAGCCAAGTACGATGGTCAAGTACATCAGCTTGCGTCGCATCGGGCGGTGTTTAATCTCGTCCAGCAGCCGTAATCGCTGCTGTACTTTTTCAATAGACGTCGTAAAATGAGATCTCGCGATACAAGACCAGAACTTTGTAATGCCGAAATTCCAATAAAACTGATCCAATGACGCCATCTCATCATAATTATTTGTGTACGGTTCGTAGTTTCGCATCCCGCGTATGGCGCCGGATGTGATACGGATCGCTTTAATCAGATCGCGGTCTAGGTACTTGCGGCACATCCCAACCATGTACCGAAAAAATATAGGGCTATCCCAGTAACCATTATGCTTTCTGAAGATTCTGTACACGTCGTTCATTGTTCTGATATCTGGATCGTCCTGTATGACGGCCGTGTATCTCTTCACTTTCTCAGCGCGAATCTTGGTCCATTTGTTTTTGTCAACCGCATCGGCTGAAACCGTACTAATACGGCGGTATGCACTGATCAAGGGTTGTGCTAGTTGTACTACAACCAGACCGATTACGATACAGTATGATGTTATTTGCATGTTCGTATTCGTATTTGTGTGATTTGTACAGTATCAGATGATGTGCCAAGCTGATTCACTGTTCAATTTTTATCGGGCAGGATAGATGAAATAGTGTGGTAGTCTATGGCTTCGACGATCGGCGTGTCACAGCCAAGTACGACGGCCAAGTACAACAGCTTGCGTCTGAACCGCTGTACCGGGAGCTGTCTAATGTCGTCCAGTAGCTGTAGCCGCCGTTGTACTTTTGCCTTAGACGCCAGGAGATGGGAATCGGGCACCCACGACCATAGACGGCGGAGGGAAAACACATAATATCTATTATCCGCAAACTCCTCGTAGGCGCTTTTGAACACACCGGGATTCGGATTCTCAACCATGCCTGGAATTGTGTTGAATTTGATGCGGATGGCTTTGACTAGATCGCGGTCCAGATATTTGCGGTACATGCACGCCATGTACCGAAAAAATATATAACCGCGCCAATTACTGTGGCGCATCTTAAAAATGTTCCACAGGTCTTTCAAGCCGCCGATATCCGGATTGTGCCGCACAAATATCGTGTATCTCTTCACTTTCTCAGCGCGAATCTTGGCCCATTTGTTTTTGTCAACCACATCGACTGGAACGGTACTAATACGGCGGTACACACTGATCAGGAGCGGTACCAGTTGTACTAAAGCCATACCGATCACGATGCCGTACGACATAATTTGCATGTTCGTGTAATCCGTATAGCTTTGGCTGATCTGTCAGGCTGATTTGCGGTTCAACTTTTATCGGGCAGGATAGATGAAATAGTGTGGTAGTCTATGGCTCCGACGATCGGTGTGTCGCAGCCAAGTACGATAGCCAAGTACAATAGCTTCCGTCTGAATCGACGTACCGGCTGCTGCTTAATATCATCCAGCATTTTTAACCGCCGCTGAAACTTTTCGGTGGATGTTGATAGATGGGCATCCGGCACGCACGACCACAAAAAATCGTTGTCTATGAACGTATCGCTGAAGGATAACCGTCCGGCGTAAGGCATAGCCATCTCATCGTATGTCGCATCGTATATGTTAGAGTGCAGATTGACATACTTCAGGCTTTCGATACGGATCGCTCGAATCAGATCCCGGTCTAAGTACTTGCGGTACATGCATAGGGCGTACCGAAAGTCTATCCTGTTGAATTTTGGTGGGCCGATGTTCGAATACGCGTACATGTACGATGAGATGTTGAACAGCGGGTCCCGGTCTATTATCGCCGCAAAATGTCGCACTCTACGGCTGCGGTACTTGGCTTTGGAGTACGATTTGATGCTGGATCTGATGTGAGACATAATAGAGATCGGCACATCACAAAGATCGTATACTGCTGCAACTATGGCAGTCGATACGATCAGACCGAACGCCGTACAGATAGCCGTATTCGCATCCATCTTGTTGTGATAATGATTGAACAGGGTTTGATGTACCAAGATGTGCTAGTGTTCAATTTTTTATCAGCTTGTGAAGAATCTGAAGAATCCCCACCAAACACATCCCACAGACCACACTACGGCCATCACACTTTCTGTTTTGTACAATTCAGTAGACACCTACTGACCTACTGACCTACTGACCTACTGACCTACTGACCTACTGACCTACTGACCTACTGACCTACTGCCCGGCTGTGACTAATCGTTCTGCTGAACGGA
>Ga0315288_10002453_pt1 | contig 23990 bp, 20 predicted proteins | sample YL17G11_20_MG_FD_203454 | JGI IMG/M metagenome (GOLD analysis project Ga0315288, IMG submission 203454) | Sediment microbial communities from Yellowstone Lake, YNP, Wyoming, USA - YL17G11_20 | ecosystem: Environmental > Aquatic > Freshwater > Lake > Sediment | place: USA: Wyoming | collected... | reverse complement strand
TGGCATCGGCCTCAGGCGCCGTGGCGGACATCTATAACTATCAGACGGGCCAGGTTATTCCCGGCACGGAGGGAATCACGCCGGGGCCGGGCATAAATCTGAGCAACTGGGACACATCGTCCCATAATCTCCGATATGCCGATTTTATGGGAATGAACCTCCAAGCGTCCGAGTTCTACTACTCCTGGCTGGATGGTGCCTGCTTCAGCTTTGTGAACCTCACGGGGGCGGATTTCTACTATGCCACGCTCACCGGCGCGTACCTTAGCTATGCGAACCTCACGGCGGCGATTTTCCACGGGGCCACGCTCAGCGGCGCGGACCTGACGGACGCCGTCGTGGCGGGGGCCTGCTTCTCTGACCCCGGCATTACGAAGGGGCAGTTGTACTCGACGGCCAGTTACAAAGCCAAGGACCTGACGGGGATCTATCTTGGCGGCAACGACTTGGCGGGCTGTAACTTAGCCGGGCAGAACCTCACGGCGGCGTATTTCTACGATGCCCAGCTCACCGGCGCGGACCTTAGAAATGCGAACCTCACGTCGGCGTACCTCGGGTCAGCGAACCTCACCGGGGCGGACTTGCGCGGAGCCGTCGGCGCATCGCTGGGAGGAGACTACCCACCACTGCTCCACAACACGATCCTGCCGGACGGGCAGATCCAAGGATTGGCGCTCGGGAGCGGTGAGACGCTTTGCGTCCGCAATAGCATGGTCGCGATTACCGTTTCCGACACGATGACTTTCGATGCGGACAGCACGCTGCGCCTGGAACTCGAACCGGACTGGACCTCTACAATCAACTTGGCCGACGGCGTTACGCCGCAACTGGGCGGCACGCTGGACCTGGGCCTCGCCGAGGGTGTGGATCCGGGGGCGATGATCGGGGACACGTTTTACCTTTTCAACTGGAACGGCCCCTTGCCAGGGGACAATCGCTTCTCCAGCATCGTTTCGGATCTGGGGCCGAACTATGTCTGGGATACCAGCGACCTCTATAACGGAGGCACAGTGGCGCTAATGACGTACGGGCCGCAGCCGGTCCCCGAGCCGGGGACAATCACATTACTGGCGCTGGGAGCATTAGGTCTGCTGGCGCGGCGGCGCGGCATGCGCGAGTAAATTAAGTCCATCCGAAGATGGTCTATCTAATTTATTGACACGCAAAGGACGTGGAGCATGAAACCGAATTATGTATTAGCGGTATTGGCGGTGGCTGTGTGCCTGGCATCGTCCTCAGGGGCCGTGGCGGACATCTATAACTGGCAGACGGGCCAGGTTATTCCCGGCACGGAGGGAATCACGCCGGGGCCGGGCATAGATCTGAGTTCGAATCCCCCGGACGGTGGTCCCTGGAACACACCGTCCCAGAATCTCCAGTATGCCGATTTGGGGGGAATGGACCTCCAGTGGTCCTATTTCAACGGGTCTTGGCTGGATGATGCCAACTTCAGCGGTGCGAACCTTAGAAATGCGAACCTCACGGGGGCGTCTTTCTGGTGGGCCAGGCTCACCGACGCGGATCTTAGCAATGCGAACCTCACGTGGGCGGATCTCTGCTATGCCACGCTCACCGGCGCGGACCTGACGGACGCCGTCGTGGCGCGGGCGAATTTCTCGATGTGGTACTCCTCCGGCACCGGCATTACGAAGGAGCAGTTGTACTCGACGGCCGATTACAAAGCCAAGGACCTGACGGGGATCCGGCTTGAAGGCAACGACCTGACGGGCTGTAACTTAGCCGGGCAGAACCTCACGTCGGCGGATCTCTCCTATGCCACGCTCACCGGCGCGGACCTTAGCAATGCGAACCTGACGTCGGCGGATTTCTACTATGCCACGCTCACCGGCGCGGACCTGACGGACGCCGTTGTGGCGGGGGCGAACTTCGGCATGTACTACGACTACTACTACCGCTCCCCCGGCAGCGGCATTACGAAGGAGCAGTTATACTCGACGGCCAGTTACAAAGCCAAGGACCTGACGGGGATCGGGCTTGCCTTCAACGACCTGACTGGCTGTAACTTAGCCGGGCAGAACCTCACGGGGGCGAATTTCTGGTATGCCACGCTCACCGGCGCGGACCTTAGCAATGCGAACCTCACGGGGACGTCTTTCGACGAGGCCACGCTCACCGGCGCAGACCTGACGGACGCCGTCGTGGCGGGGGCGGACTTCGGCAGGTACGACTACAGGTACTACCCCCCCCCACACTTTTACGGCAGCGGCATTACGAAGGAGCAGTTGTACTCGACGGCCAGTTACAAAGCCAAGGACCTGGCGGGGATCGGGCTTGAAGGCAACGACCTGACGGGCTGGAACTTAGCCGGGCAGAACCTCACGGGGGCGAATTTCTTCGTCGCCACGCTCACCGGCGCGGACCTGACGGACGCCGTCGTGGCGCGGGCGAATTTCTCGATGTGGTACTCCTCCGGCACCGGCATTACGAAGGAGCAGTTGTACTCGACGGCCAGTTACAAAGCCAAGGACCTGACGTGGATCCGGCTTGAAGGCAACGACCTGACGGGCTGGAACTTAGCCGGGCAGAACCTCACGTCGGCGGATCTCTCCTATGCCACGCTCACCGGCGCGGACCTGACGGACGCCGTCGTGGCGGGGGCGTACTTCGACATGTACTACTCCTACGGCAGCGTCATTACGAAGGAGCAGTTGTACGCGACGGCCAGTTACAAAGCCAAGGACCTGGCGGGGATCGGGCTTTCCCGCAACGACCTGACGGGCTGGAACTTAGCCGGGCAGAACCTCACGGGGGCGGGTTTCTACGGGGCCTGGCTCGCTGGCGCGGACCTTAGCAACGCGAACCTCACGGGGGCGTATTTCGAGTATGCCACTCTCACCGGCGCGGACCTTAGCAATGCGACCCTGACGTCGGCGGACCTCTCCTATGCTAAGGTGACCGGCGTGAACCTTGCTTCGGCGAATCTCGCAGGGACCAACCTGACCGGCGCGGACCTTAGGAATGCGAAGCTCACGTCGGCGAACCTCACGTTAGCGAACCTCACCGGGGCGGACTTGCGCGGAGCCGTCGGCGCATCGCTGGCGGGAGCAACGCTCCACAACACGATCCGGCCGGACGGGCAAATCCAAGGATTGGCGCTCGGGAGCGATGAGACGCTCTGCGTTCGCAATAGCACGGTCGCGATCACCGTTTCCGAGACGATGACTTTCGATGCGTACAGCACGCTGCGCTTGGAACTCGAACCGAACTGGACCTCTACGATCAACCTGGCCGAAGGCGTTACGCCGCAACTGGGCGGCACGCTGGACCTGGGCCTCGCCGAGGGTGTGGATCCGGGGGCGATGTTGGGTCAGACGTTTGACCTTTTCAACTGGAACGGTCTTTTGGCGGGGGACAATCACTTCTTCGACATCTTTTCGGATCTGGGGCCGAACTATGTTTGGGATACCAGCGACCTCTATAACGGAGGTACAGTGACGCTAAGGACGATTCCGGAGCCGGGGACGGTTTTTATGATTGCGTCGGCGGCGATGGGTTTCGCGGGGATTGCGGTCCGCAGGATGCGGAGGGCGTAATTCTCGATACGGACGACGCGGAGAGAACGGCGCACACAGAGAATAAACAAGGAAACTGCAAAAGGAACGTGGCGCACAAGGTGTCCGCCGTCAGTTGGACTCAGGCTTCAAGCCGGTCGCGCCAAGCCTGAATTTCCACCAACTCTTGGGACGCGACCAATGTCAGTTTCTGCAATCAAATAACACCAAAGAGCGGAGGTGCGGACATGTTAAGCCGAAAACTGGGATTTGTTTACGTGATATGCGCTCTGACGATTTTCTGCATTTCGGCGGAAGTCGCCGGCGCGCTGACGTTCAACTTCACCCCCACGCGCGGGATGTCGCAACAGGCCATAAACGGCTTTCAGCAAGCCGGCACGCTCTGGTCGGCGCTGTTCAGCGATCCGGTAACGGTGAATATCAAAATCAGTTTCTCTTCGCTGGGGTCGGGGATACTGGGCTCGACGGGGTACGCAAGTTACTCGACGTCTTACGCCAGTTTCAGAAGCGCGTTGCTGGGGGACGTGATCTCGGCGGACGATGCCACTGCCGCCAGTCATATTTCAACCGGCTCCGCCTTCAACATGGTGATTAACCGCACTGCCAACAGCCCCTATGGCAGAGGCAGCGCCGTGCCATACGTCGACAGCAATGGCAATAACAATAACAAGACCATCAACATGACCACCGCCAACGCAAAGGCGCTCGGGCTGCTGAAGACCGCCAAGAAAACATCGGATGCGTCCATCGCTTTCAGCAACAGTTTCCAGTGGGATTTCAACCCGAGCGACGGAATAACCTCGGGCCAGTTTGACTTCGTCGGTATTGCCGCGCACGAGATTGGACACGTTCTGGGCTTCGTCAGCGGGGTGGATGTCCTTGACTACAACAGCAGTTCAAGGTTCTTCCAGGATTCCGCTTTTACATACGTGAATCCTCTGGATCTTTTCAGGTATTCAACGTTCAGCGCCGGATTCGGCATTATCGACTGGTCTGCCGACGCGCGGGACAAGTATTTCTCCATCGACGCCGGCGCCACCGACCTGGGCAGTTTCTCCACGGGAGAAGTGTGGGGCGACGGATACCAGGCAAGCCACTGGAAGGACGACCTGGGCCTCGGCATCATGGACCCAACTGCCGCCCCTGGAGAACGATTGAGCATAAGCGCGCTTGATATTGAAGCCATGGATGTGGTTGGCTGGAACCTTGGCCCTTCTGCCGGCGCATCATCCGTTGCTGTTTCCCCGGATAACTCATCGACCGGCGGGGGGCAGGATGGCTTCGGCATGACTGGCTTATGGGATGAGGCCGTCGTCCCCGAACCGGGGACGGTGTTCATGATTGCGTCGGCGGTGATGGGCTTTGCGGGAATCGCCGCGAGGCGCGTCAGAAGGATGAAGGCTTAAGGATAAAGGATGAAGGCTGAAGGATGAAGGCTTAAGGATGAAGGATGAAGAGGTCAAATGCGCAGGAGGCGCATGAAGCACGAAAGCATGGGGCGCGCAAAATGTGCGCCCTGTTTTATTTTTACGGTCTGGCTGTGGGAATTTGCTTATCTGAGGCCATTGGTGGCAGGGGATCGGTTGAATTCGCTTGACTTTGAGGGGCGGAATTATATATTGGCAAAGACTTTTTGCATTGCGGGATAGAATAGATGACTGAACCAAAAAAGAACCGGAGCGCAGTGGAAACAGCGCGGAATGTGCTTCGCATCGAGGCCGAGGCGCTCTCCGCGATTATCGAAAGGCTGGACAAGTCTTTCGAAGACGCGGTGGAGGCGCTGCTGGCCGTGCCCGGCAAGGTTGTTGTTACCGGGCTGGGCAAGTCCGGCATCGTTGCGAAAAAAGTGGCCGCCACGCTTGCAAGCACCGGCACGCCCGCCGTATTCCTGCATCCGGTCGAGGCGCTGCACGGCGACCTCGGAATCGTGGCGAAGGGGGACCTTCTGCTTGCCATATCCAACAGCGGCGAGAACGACGAGGTTCTTAACCTGCTGGAAGCAGTCAAAGCGCTTGGCGTGAAATCGCTGGCGCTTACGGGCAATCCTCAATCCACGCTGGCGCGCAACAGCGACATCACGCTTGACGTGAGCGTCGCGCGGGAGGCGTGTCCGCTGGGTCTTGCGCCGACGGCCAGCACGACCGCGGCGATGGCGCTTGGCGACGCGCTTGCCGTGGCGCTGATGGAAAAGCGGGGATTCAGGAAGGAAGACTTCGCGCAGTTTCATCCGGGCGGGCGGCTTGGGATGCGGCTGGCGTTGCGCGTGCGCGACATCATGCGCACGGGCACGGCGATTCCGATGGTGCGCAAATCGCAGACGCTCGGCGAGGCGTTGCGGGAGATGACCGAGCGCGACAACCTGGGCGTTGCGCTTATCGTGGACGACGGCGGCCTGCTTGAAGGAATTGTAACCGACGGCGACTTGCGCAGGATTGCGCGGCGCGAGGGGCGGTGGGAGGAGAAGGTTTCCGGCAAGGTGGAAAATTTCATGTCCCGCAATCCCAAGACCGTTGACGCGGACGCGCTGGCTTCGGAAGCGGTGCAGATAATGGAAGTAAGGGGCATCACGTCGCTGGCGATAGTTGACGGCAAGGGGAAGCCCGTCGGCATGATCCACCTGCATGACATCCTGGGCAGGGGCAAGTTTACAGTATAAAGGATGAAGGCAAAAGGATGAAGGATGAATAAAACGAAAAGCGAAAAACAAAAATGAAACTTTGAACCTCATGGTTTCTCAGGCTCCTGCGGAAGCAGATCATCACAAATGAAGAAAAGAATATTCAGCGGCGTAAAACCCACCGGCCACATGCATCTGGGCAATTATCTGGGAAGCATAAAGCAGTGGGTGGCGCTGCAGGATAAATACGACTGCATTTTTTCCGTGGTGGACCTCCACGGCATGACGGAGGATTACGAAGTCGCCGAATTTACCGACCTGTGCTTCGAGGCTGCCGCGTTGTACATCGCATGCGGAGTGGATCCGAAAAAGTCGGCGATTTTCCTGCAATCACATGTCCCCGAACACGCGGAACTGGCGTGGATTCTGAATACCGTCACGCCCATCGGGCTGCTCAGCCGCATGACACAATACAAGGACCGCGCCCTGGAAAAACAGGAATCAGTGAACGCGGGCCTGTTTAACTATCCCGTGCTGATGGCCGCGGACATTCTGCTTTACAAGGCGGAGGTCGTGCCTGTCGGCGAGGACCAGTGCCAGCACCTTGAACTCTGCCGCGACATCACGCGGAAGTTCAACGCGCGCTTCGGCCAGACTTTCGCCGAGCCGCAGACGCTGCTCAACGAGACGCCGCGCGTCATGGGGCTTGACGGCGAGCGCAAGATGAGCAAGTCCTACGACAACTGCCTCTACATGCTCGACGCGCCGGAGGTGGTGGAGAAGAAAATCCTCGTCGCGAAAACCGACCCGCAGCGCCTCCGCCGCACGGATCCCGGCCGGCCGGAGATGTGCAACATTCACCTTCTGCACAGGGCTTTTTCCAGCCCGGAAGAAGCCGGCATGGTCGATAAGGGCTGCCGCAGCGCGGCTATCGGATGCGTGGACTGCAAGAAGATGCTGATAAAGAATCTGAACGCGTTTTTAGGCCCGATACAGCGCCGCTACGCGGAACTGCGCAAGGACCGCGGAACGGTGCCGCGCATTCTGCGCGAGGGGGCGGAAAAGGTGCGACCGATTGCACGGGAGACGATGACGGAAGTCCGCCGAAGGTGCGGCCTTGTCCCGACGTGAGACGTGCTGTTATATGCAACTCATCTCGCCGGCAATCACTTTTCGTGGAATCAGCACTTTAGTCAGTGTTGAGTTTTTCCACGTTTAGGCGCCTTGAAACGTAAATTATATTTTACAACGTTGCGTTCCGCCTGTTCAGCCGGCGGCACGCACACCAACTGGTCCTTATAACATATTATCATGCCAACACTTACAGGCCTTATTAAGTCGCCTATTCATATCGAAAGTCCAACATTTATGGTATATGTTTTGCGTTAGTCTTTTAGTCGCATGCGTAGAGAATGAGAGAACTTAGCGCGAGCGGCTGTGTCTAATTTTTGTGTGGCTCGCGCATGTTGCGGAAAACCTGTGAATATATTAAAATAACAAGGGTTTGGCCCATCACGCTAGTCGGAACAGACAGTGGAAAAAATCCGCAACAAAATTCAGCGCCTCATCTACGGCGAGAGTGGCCAGGGGATGGTGGAATACATCCTTATCAGCGTGGCCGTGGTGCTGGGCTGTTACTTTCTGATGTGGGTCATCGCGGATTTGCTTGTGCGGAGCTACAACGAGCTCGCGGCGCACGTGTGCCTTCCGATCCCGTGACGCATGAAAACTTTCGGCAGGAGACCGAAATGAGGACACGCGCGGTTTTGGTGGAGATACTTTCGCAGGATTTATAAAGCAATTATCTTTTATCCTGTTCACGGAGGATTTTCAGATGCTCAGATTCTTATGGTCGTTTCTCAATTTTGCGCCCAGCCAGCGCGCTCAGGCGATGACCGAGTACATCCTGATTGTCGCCCTGGTAGCGCTTGCCCTGATCGTGGTTTTCGTCGCATTCAGGAATGTCCTTGCGGAGCAACTGAACAAGATCATCGTAAAACTGGGCGGCACCTCGACGCCTCCGGAGAATATCGGCAATCAGGGCGGCGACACCGGCTCTTCAGGCGCGTCCACTCGAGGAGTATGCTGAAGCCTATTGCGTATTTGCGCAGCAATGCGGCAATTGGCGCATGAGACTATATGTCCAATGACGGGCGACAAATCCTCGAATACCTGACGCTGGCGCAACAGGTCGTGTTCTTCGCATTGATGACCGTATGCACATATACGGACATTGCAAAAGACAAGGTGTATAACTGGGCGACGTTGCCGGCGATAGTTCTCGGACTGGCAATGTGGTTCATATCGCACGGCATCGAGCGCGTATTTCTCAATTCGATAATTGCGCTGTTGGTGGGGGGAGGATTGTTCTTTCTCTTCTTCCTGTTTCGCGCTGTGGGCGCGGGAGACGTAAAACTCATGATGGCCGTCGGCGCGCTCATGGGGCTGCAATTCCTTCTGTTCGCGCTTCTGCCCATCGCCATCATCGGAGCGCTCATGGCGGTTGGCGTGATGATTTTCCGCAGGCGGCTCATTGAAGGCCTCAAAAGCAGTGCGAAAATACTGGTGACGCTGCGACCGAAGAAAGCAGCCGAAGGCAAACCGCCGCTCACCGTCCCCTACGGCGCGGCGATAGCGATAGGGAGCATGTGGACATGGGCCATGCTCCTGATTTCGAATCAACTGCCCACGATAGCGAAGCCTTAAGATGAAAAAACTTACAGAGACAAGAGGCCAGGCGCTGGTCGAATTCGCGCTGATTTTCCCGCTCCAACTCATGATTGTCATGTGCATCCTTGAGGTGTCAATGATACTTGTGGGGAGGAGCGTCGTAAGTTATGCCGCCTACTGCGCAGCGCACGCGGAAGTACTGGGGCAGGATCCGCAGGAGGCCGCCTCCATCGCCCTGATACCTCTCGGCGACCCCACCGCGCCCTTTGCCGTGCCACCGGGCCAGCAGCAGGCACAAAGCGATGCGTTGCCCGGATGGGGCTACCAGCCGAAATGGAGTGACGTGCGCGGCAAGGTAAAGGTCTACAGGCTTTATAACGACAACAGCCGTGTCCTTAACCGCGTGGATATCCACCAGGATGTCGATGAATACCACCGGACGCGGTTTGTCTCGCAGCACAACGTCGGCGTGGAAGTGGAATATCCGCTGAAACTCCTCCTGCCGCTCAGTTTCTTCGAGATTTTCGTGCCTGAAGAACAGGCAACGGATTTCCGCGCGATAGAAGACCGGACGCTTGTGAACATCAACGGCGAACTGTATTTTGTCCTTCGTGAGAAATGTTTGCTGCCGGCCAGAGACCGGCTGATAAACACAAAACTCGAACTGAGGCAGGCCGAACAGGAATATGAATACGGCGGGCATGACTAAAATACCTCGGAGGCTATACCGCGACGAGGGCGGACAGGCGATCGTCTTTGGGGCGATCACCATGCTTTTTCTCGTTATTGCGGTGATAATGGTATTCCAAGCCGGCCTGCTCGTTGACCGCCGCGTCCAGGCGCAAGACGCCGCTGACGCGGCCGCATATTCCGGCGCATGCACGAAGGCGATGTGCGTGAACTCCATCGAGTGGCTCAATTCGGGCATGGCGTACATTTACCGGAAGATGCTGCAGTATGAATACGACTCGATGTATTTCAGCGGCGCTTCATTCACAGGCGAGCCGGCCGATGCGGCGAACTTCGCCAACGCCTACGCTCAGTCTTCTGAATGGATCGAGCGCGGCACACGCTGGATGCAGCGCATCGGACATATGGAAGAGGGCATCGCCAACGCAACGCCGCGACTGATCGAGGAGGAAGTATATCGCGTCGCCGCGGCAAACGGCGCGCAGGCGGTAACGCTCTGGCCGGACGCGCCGGAATACGAGGCGTTTGAAAGGCGCGAGGATTCTCTGAACTGCTCCTTTCGGCTCATTGGCGGGACGTATGAACAGTTGATTCCCAAGCATGTTGGATCGGTGGACGCCTATTGGATTGTGGAGGGGAGCGGGAACAAGTGGTGGGGGTGGTCTATTGAGTCAAACAACGATTACATCGTCCGCCTTGAGCGCAACAGCCGGGGGGGTTATCCCCTGCCCTACTTCTTCTTTACGATGCATGACAACGAGTTTGCCAACAACGGGGTTAATGCGCGCGACGCCGTGGGCGTCAAGATTCAAGGTATGGACCTCTACACCACTGGCCATTCCCTGCACCTCGGCATAATGGGCAATTTCATATACTTCTACGACGGCACATCATATGCCGCGAAATTGTCAGTCCGCCAAGTGCCGGGCAACCCGCCGCAGGCAAGCGTAATTATCTCATTCGGTGACGGAACGGAAGAAGCCATCGACTGGCAAAGCCTTGCGAAATCCGGACAGGTCGCTGTTAGCCACCAGTACCGGTATGTGAATGTACAATGGACTGTCAGGATGTGGATGAACCCGGCCTCCGACATCGACATGAACATAAGGGCGGATCTTGATACAGTCACCCTCCAGTACGGCGATACATACGTTGAAAGCCACCCGGACCATACGACTATTCAGGGACGGCTCTACAACGGCGCGTTAAGCGCGTATTACACAGCTACCTGGACGGAGCCAGTGCCGCCATCCGAGGAGACACCCGGCGGGCCGGTGCCGATGATCGGCTGTGTCCGTGAGTATACATACGCCGTGTGGGAGGCGACGGTCGATGGTTCCGGCCTTACCACGTCGCTTAATCCCTGGACGACGTTGTACGAGGACTTCGTGGGCATCGGACAAAGCGGTGCGCTGCCGCAGTTTGTCGAGGATACGGTGCCGCGCTTCTTGAACCGGGGCGTGTGGGTGCCGCATGGATCGATTGCGCCCGAATTCGGCAGGACGCTGAGCAGCGACAAGTTCGCCGTGTCTGTGCAGCAGGGCGACGTCAATAAGCAGATAACGATAACGCAGGCGAAGTCATGGTCAGCGTACGGCGGCGGCGCGGACTATCAGGCCATAGACCTCGCAAGGCTGCCGCTTCCGCTGTCCATAAGCGAGCAGTTTTTACGATATGGGGTCAACGTGGGGGTTTGGATGGCCCCGGAGCCAACGATAGCGTTCTTTACGCATCCGCCCCATGGATTCTTTGCCGTCGCCAGCGCCGACCTGGGGAAACGCGCCGTCGCGTCCGGTGGCATGTTGACCGAGCCGGACAATACGCTGCTGCGCGTGTGGATGCCGGGCGACGACAGAGATTACAGGAGCGACGTGCCGTATTCCTACATCAAGCCTTATGACAATGAGGCTGCCCGCTGGAGCGCGGTGGTCAAGCAGGCGCCGCAGGGCTGGTGGTACGCGGTGCTCACGCCAGTAAAATCGACGATTATCCAGGATGACCTCAACGGCCCCGCCGGCAGTTACGCGTCATCGGCGCAAATGATTTTCGACAAGTTGGTAAACAGCGAATGGCGCAATCCCGCCACGGGAGCCATCAATGACAGTATTCCGCAACTGCTCACGGAAATACAAAAACCTGAATACGACGTTATCATCGGAAGGGAAGGCGAGGCGGAATATTATCAGGTGAACGACCGTCCAAGCCCGCCGTTTGAATACAGGGGCGATGACTTCGAGGATGCCGTCCAGCACTGACGCGCCGGGCATTGGTGTTCAGTTTACACTGCGGTGAACACATATGCTGAAGGTTTTCAAAAAAAATGAGCGAGGCAACGCAATGGTCGAGTTTGCGCTGCTGCTGCCGATTTACCTTGTCCTCCTGCTGGGGGCGTATTTTTTGGGCGAAGCGTGCCTTCTCCGCCACAAGGTGCGCAACGCGGCGCGGACCATCGCCGAAAACCGCGGCGGCTGGCCGCTCGCCACGTATGTTCGTCCGGTCATGATGGCGGACACGTACTTATTCAACATGAACGACTACGAGGCAAAGAGCCTCTACCTTGAAGAGGAAGGCGGTGGTCACGTGGACTACCGAGACGATCAGCGGTTCCGCAGTTGCCTGTCGTGGGCCATACAGAACGGAACAGACTACGACGGCGTCGGCGACGATATCGCAAACATCCTCGTGGGGAACTTCCATTACGATCCGGTGATAGAGGAATGGCGAGGCGGCATTATCGGAAACACGACCGCTACGATTGCATCGCCTACGAAAATGATATTCACGCCCCGGTATAGCGGCGAGGAATTCGAGGAGGGCTCCTTTGACGGCAACCCCCAGTGGTGGGACGAGGCCAACCCCGCGCCGGGCCAGTATTATGTGCACGAGGGAAATCCGAACTACGAGCCGGAAGGAACCGGCACGGATTTTTACTACGGCTATTTTAACGTTCGCGCCCGTTATACGATTGTGCGCGGCGGAGGGCCGAACTTCCCGGTGCCCAGCGACACTGAGCCGTTCGAGCACTGGATAGAGCCGGTTGTGACAGAGAAGTTCGCCGACAACGCTTCCCCCGCCGGGCGCATGCCGCCGAGCAGTTGGGACACACTTTGGCCGAGCGACTCCGTACTATGGCCGAGGAATCCGAAGTTTCCATTTTCGTGGGAACTACAGCAACAACAGGGAGGCAGCGCGCCGGGCGGCCGCTCAACGCCATGAAATGGGGCCAGACAATAGCGATTGCGGCGGTGATTGCTCTGGGCTTGCCGGGGATTTACCTGGTATGCCTGGCGGCGGGCGTGAATCCCGTGGACAGGCTGATGCATCCCGCCGGAATAAAAAGAGCGAGCGACGCTCAACAGCGGTTTCCCGAGCCGGTTCTGCCGGAGCCGCCCGAGTCGAAGCAAATAAAGGATTTTGACTTGGACCGGAACGACGGCGCAAAAATAAGGTACTATGAAAGCAAGTTATCGCGCGATAACATGGCGGAAGCGATGCAAACCCTGATGTGCGATAACGGCTGGGAACTTGATAAAACATGGAACAAGGAATTGGGCGCGCAGGTAAAAGATGCGGTCGTTGTCGTTTTCCGCCGCCCCGGCTGGCATTGTGAAATCTATATCTACGATTCGAAAACAACCGCAACGGGCTCGGAAGTAAGCGTGAGTTTACTGCCGACGCCCCGATGAATCATTAAACAGGAGCGTCACATGAAAAACAAGGTGGCCATACTCATCGCAATCATAGTGGGGCTGATATCAATCATAGCCATACAGCAGTACATCAGCAAGTCCGTCGGCGCAAAGGAAGGCGGGGTCGTGAAGGTCCTCACGGCAAAGAGGGCTTTGAAGGCCGGCGCCACGCTTACCCCGAGCGACTGCAACACCGCGGACATACCCTCGGTAATCTATAATAAAGCGCCGCGCTCCTTTGTGCGAGACGTGGAGCTTGGCAACTACGCCAGGGCGAAATTGACCGAAGCATACAAGGCGGACGAATTCATCTGCCCGCTCACGTTTACGTCCGGCGTGCAAAACGAAACGTTGCCTGTGGAGCCGGGCAACCGGGCGGTGACCATCAATGTCGACGATGTGAGCGGCGTGGCCGGTCTGCTGCAGCGCAACGATTACGTTGACATAGTAATGGTGCAGCGCCTTGCTAATGTGCCCGTGGCCGAGGGCACCGGCGGCGGATCCTTCAGGGGACAGCCGATGCTGCTGAATGTCTTTCGCAAGGTGCGAGTGCTGACACCCGGGCGGCAGATTCTGACAATGAATGCCGAGAATGTTGGCCGCAGCGGATATAGCACCGTTACAGTTGAACTGCCCGTTGAGAAAGCGACTGTTCTGGCCGCGCTGCGGCTTTTCTCACAGATAGCTTTGCTCCTGCGCAACCCCAATGACATAAGCGGAACGGAGGACATCTACAACATGAAAGTTGACAGCGCCGCTTTGCAGGAAACGCTTGCCAGCATACACAAGACGGATGCCGGGGGCGCTCCGTCACCGGAGATGACGCCGGCTCCTCCCGGAGAGAGCGTGCCTGCGCCGCCGGAAACCGGCGGAGGAACGCCTCCTAGTGACGACACCGAGCCGACGCCGCCCGCCGGCCACCCCGCAGACGGCTCTTCGCCCGCTGCGACACCGTGATCCGAGGACGAATTTCCGAGGCTTAGGAATGCCCAAACTGATAGTAATTGACAAGAGCGGCAACCAGACGCATTTTCCGTTTGACAAGGACCAACTATCAATCGGGAAAAACCCGACGAACGACCTGGTTCTGAATCAGCCGGATGTGTCGCGGGAGCACTGCATTATCTCGCGGGACGGAGCAGGATATAAAATAACAGACCTCGAGAGCGCCAACGGGGTATTCCTCAACGGTTTCAGGGTTCAAGGCAGCAGCATTCTTCCCGACGGCGCGCGGATTGGCGTGGGAGACTACCTCATCCTCTTCAAGACCGGCGCTGCGCAAACGCAGCCTGCGACTCGACGCGCGCAGGTGAAGCAAGCGGAAAAACAAAACGCCCCGGCGACGCGTGATACCCGCAAGCCGGCGAAACAGGCGGGCGCCTCCGAAAAGCCCCAGACGCTCGCGGCATATAAGGACAAAATCCACAAGATCCTGCTGGAAAGCGTGGACCTGAAAAAAGTGGATTTCGCCAGCCACTCCGAGGAAGAAATCCGGCAGAAGACACGATCGACGGTAGAGGCCATCGTAAAAACCGTTCTCACCGATCTGCCGGAACAGATTGATCGCGATAAGTTGATCAAGGATGTTGTGGACGAGGCGGTGGGGTTGGGGCCGATTGAGGAATTCCTCGCGGACGACAGCGTCACGGAAATCATGGTAAACAATTGGGACCGGATATACATTGAGCGCCGCGGCAAGATAATCAAGACCGACAAGCAATTCTCAAGCAACCAGCAGTTGATGGCCATTATCCGCCGCATCATTGCGCCTATCGGACGCCGCGTGGACGAGAGTTCGCCGATGGTGGACGCAAGGCTTTCAGACGGGAGCCGCGTGAACGCCATTATTCACCCGCTATCACTGACCGGACCTACGCTGACCGTACGCAAATTCTCGCGCGATCCTTTCAAGGTGGACGACCTGATTCGCTTCGGCACGCTCAACCGCGCCATGGCGGATTTCCTCCAGATGGCCGTGAAGTACAAGCAGAACATTTTGATTTCAGGCGGGACGGGTTCAGGAAAAACGACGCTGCTCAATGTCGTGTCGCTGTTCATCCCCAACGACGAGCGAATCGTGACGATTGAGGACGCGGCGGAACTGAAACTCAACCAAGAACACGTCGTTTCGCTTGAGGCGAAACCACCCAACATCGAGGGCAAGGGCGATATACCGATACGAAAACTCGTGATAAACAGCCTGCGCATGCGGCCTGACCGGATAATCGTGGGGGAGTGCCGCGGGGCGGAGGCGCTGGACATGCTCCAGGCCATGAACACCGGCCACGAAGGTTCGCTTACAACGCTCCACTCAAACTCCGCGCGTGATGCCTTGAGCAGGCTGGAGACGATGGTTCTTATGGCGGGGATGGATCTGCCTACCCGCGCCATCCGCGACCAGGTGGCAAACGCGATGGACATTCTCGTGCACACATCGCGCCTGCCTGACGGGAGCCGCAAGATAATGACGATTTCCGAGATAACCGGCATGGAAGGCGACGTAATCACGATGCAGGACATCTTCCTGTTCAAGCAGACGGGAATTACGGCGGACGGGAAGATAATCGGCGATATGCTCGCCACGGGCATCGTGCCCAAGTTCATCCTCTCCCTGAAACAGCGTGGGATTGCCGTCGACATGACGATTTTCCGCAAAATTGCATAGGGGCGCTGACTACTGTGATAAGTTCTGCTCTAATCTTTGGCTTAATTGGCGGGCTCGCCATTGCGGTCTTCGTGTGGGCTGCGGTGCGCCTCGTTATGACGGGATGGACAAGTTATGAGCGAAAATACGCCGAGGGCGCGGAAGAAACCCTTGACAGCATGTTCATGACAATCCCCATGCGAAACCTCCTTTATGTCTCGCTCAGCGGGGCGGTGGTCGGCGGGGGACTTTGCTTTCTCATTACCAGGACCATCTTCCTGGCGGTCGTTGCGGCGGTGTTCCTCTTCCTCCTCCCGAAGATGATGATCCGCCATTTGAGCAAGAAACGAAATAGGAGATTCGTGGAACAAACGGTGGACGCGCTTGTGTCAATCGCGAACTCGCTCAAGAGCGGCTACAGCATCCCGCAGGCAATAGGCCTTATCAGCCGAGAGATGGAGAACCCGGTAAAACAGGAATTCAAACTCGTTGCGCAGGAGATACAACTGGGGACGTCACTGGAGGATGCCATGGAGCACCTCCACACGAGGATGCCCAGTCAGGAGATGGAACTCGTCGTGGCCTCAATTGCCATTTCAAGGAACGTTGGCGGAAACCTTTCAGAAATTCTTCTCAACATTGCGAATACCATCCGCGAACGTTTGCGCGTGGAAGGCCGTGTCAAAGCGCTAACCTCCCAGGGAAAACTGCAGGGAATCGTGATGTGCGCTATGCCGTTTTTCCTTGCATTCATGATGTACCTCATCGCGCCAACGTTCATCGGGCCAGTGTTTAGAACGTTCGCGGGTTATTGTATTCTGGGGCTGATTGTCGTGCTCGAGGCAATAGGCATTTTTATAATCAGCCGCATAGTCAAGATTGATATCTAGGTGCGACCTTGTCAGAGATGAAACCGATACTGATATCGCTCATTGCCGCCATCCCCATCATAATAGTGGCATGGGTGCTGGCGGACACGTACATTCGCTTTGTTCGTTCAGGCGGTGAGCATACGGCATCCGGTGAGCGTATGCCGCTGCTGTTCCGCTTCGCGATGCCGTATCTTAAGGGTTTCAGCAGGATTTTCGCGGGGTTCCTCCACGCGAGGGGAATAGCAGGCAAACATCAGGCGGTTTTGCCGTGGGAGTCTTCGAAGCAAGAAACGCCGCAAGACGCCCGGTCGCCCATACTTCACTGGCTGTACGAGAAAACGCGGGACCGGCTACTCGCCGCCGGAAGCCCGCACGACTTTGAGCCCGAAGACTACTGGGGTTTCATTTTCTTCTGCATCATATTTTTCGGGCTGGTGGGAGCGGTCATGGGATTGATGACAGGGACCATGTACGTATTTTGGGGCCTTCTCCTAGCGGGCATACTCCTGCCGTTCGCTTACCTTTCTGACACAATACGCCGTCGTCAATCGCGCGTGCGCAAGGAGTTACCGTTTGCGCTGGACCTGTTGACCCTGTCGGTGGAGGCGGGCATGGATTTCACGGCGGCGCTGGCGAACATCGTGGAGCGCCTGAAGAAAAGCCCGCTCGCGCAGGAATTCGACCAGACGGTCAAGGAAATCAATATCGGCAAGCAGCGCGCCGACGCCCTGCGGGACATGGCGGGCAGGCTCGCCATGACCGAAGTCAATACGGTGGCCAGTGCACTTATACAGGCCGACCAACTGGGAACGGGCCTGGGCGAGGTGCTCCGAATCCAGGCGGAAGATGTCCGCACGCGGCGCTTCCAGAGCGCGGAGAAGCGCGCAAGCGAGGTCCCGGTGAAAATGCTTTTCCCGCTTGTCGCGTTCATTTTCCCCGTAACGTTCCTGATGATTGCCGCGCCGCTGTTGATTCAGTTGTTGAGGTTCCTCCTGCGGCGGTGAATGTGAAAATGGTCCTTAAGAAAACTGCAACCGGCAAAGTCGTGTTGAAGAAACTGGCCACAGCGGCTACAGTATGGGGAAAAGTGCGCGGGCTTCTGGGGCGAAAGGGAATGGACGCCGACGAGGGGCTTATGATCCCGCGCTGCTGGTGCGTGCACACATTTTTCATGCGATTCAGGATCGGCCTGATTTTCGTCGATGAAAGAAACGTGGTCGTGTCTGTAAAGAAGAATGTGGCGCCGTGGCGGCTGGCATTTGAGCCGCGCGCGGCGGCCGTTATCGAATGCGCGGCGGACTCACCGGCATTGCAGGAAATCAATCCCGGCGACAGGCTGGAGACTTTGGACGCGTAGCGGTTACGCAGAAAAGACGCAACGAAGGAACGATATGCGAGCAACGATACAATACCTCGACAAGAACGGGCAGCCGGCTGAACTGGCAATGCTGAGCGACACACTGCTCATCGGCCGGGAGCAGGAGTGCGAACTTGTGCTTGACGATCCCGGCGTGTCGAAGCGGCACGCTCAGATAATACGCGTGGAGAATGAATACATCATCCGCGATCAGGGCAGCGTCAACGGAACGTACGTGGGCGAGCACAAAATAACGCATCATACGCTGCGCGACGGCGACCGCATCAGGATCGGCAAGTACGAACTGTTGTTCCGCGCCGCGCCGGACGGCACGGCTTCGTCCGGAGAACTGGCGACAATCACGGCTGCACACGAGGGAGGCGACGCAGCCGGGCTGGCGCGAGTGGTAGAACCGGCACCCTTTACGCAGCCGGGGTGGATTGAAGAGCAGATCGCAGCCATCGGCGCACGCGAGCAAGCCGGACGCCGAGCGGTCGCGTGGATAATGAACAGCGCGATCATTTTCGGCATCGCGTTGATATTGATTGTCCTCTTTGCGTTCGGCAACTCTGGAAGCAGCGCATCTAACCTGGGCATGGTAACGCTTGAAATGGGGTATCCTCAAGTTGTGTACGTGCCTGAGAAGCCTGAATACACGAAGATCGAAGTGTCGCCGCAGGGCTTGCTGGAGGTTTCTCTTGACAACGGCGACGCGACAGTCGCAGAACTGCGCACGACGGATTCGAATTTCAACATCATCAAGGTCGTTCCCTCCACCCCGGGCGACGGAACAATCATACTCAGGGGACAGCGTGACTACGTTATCAACGTAACGGTCATTCCGAGGCAGAAGGAAGAAGAGCCGTACGCGGCGGAATATGCCGCCGCCAAGTCAAACGACACCCCGGATGATGTGAAACAGACGAAGGCGCGCTTGTGGCTGGAAGAGGCGAAGAACGTCATGCACGAACGGCCTTATACCGCGCTCGAGTGGGCTGATATTGCCGACGCATACGCCGGCAATGAGTTGACCGACGCGTTGAAAAGCGATCTTGTCCGCATTCTCCGCATAATCGATCCGAACGCATACGCCGACAATAAGATGACAGATACGTTGACACTGAAGGACTTCCACAAGGAGGTTAAGAAGGAGATTGACAGGCAATGGCAGGGGCTGCGCCTCAAGTACAGCCAGGCGGTGAAGCAATCCGACCTGAATGAGCGCGCAACAATACTAAAATCCATGATGGCGCTCATCCCCGACAAGCGGGATCTTCGTTACCAGTGGGCGAAAATCAACCTGGAAAGAACCAATTTTACCATCGCACAGCAAAGGCGGCCAATCGGGCCGTGGGGCGGTTAGCCTGATAATCAATGAGGACCGCGATGATTAAGCTCATAGCAGACGACGACGGCAAGACCGTTGAGTACATATTGAAAGAGGGAATCAACGTCGTCGGACGCGATGAAAAATGCGATATCGTGATCGACCACCACCAGATATCGCGTAACCACGTGTCCGTCATCGTGGGGCCAGAGGGCATCGTTGTCCAGGACCTCAACAGCCGCAACGGTACGTTCGTCAACGGCCTCAAGGTTACAAACACGGCCCAGATAAAACACGGCGACGTACTGGCGCTGGGCAAATACCTCCTGAAATGTATAGTTGTGGAAACTGCCCCCTTAGAAGAGGAGCCGCCGACTCCCGTTACCGTTGAACCTCCCGAAGCCGCGGACACGCTGCCGTTCAAGGGCAAATACGCGAAAATGATGAGCGGTGGAACAGGCGATGCGCTCCCAGCGAAATTTGATCCGTCCCATTATCAGATCGCAGTGCACGGCCAGCGAATCATAGTAACCGATCCTACGACCAATCAAGCGATAGAATTGTATCGCGGAACGCCCGATGCGGCGATCGTGGATAAACTGATCGAGGATCGTCGGAAACGCGAGCAACGCAATCTTATAATAGGCGTGGGCGGTGGCCTTGTTGCGCTGGCGCTGTTGCTTATCCTCGCTTTCGTGGCCATCAAGCCGGAACAGAAGCAGGAGCAACCGAAATTTGACGCCCCGGCCTACTATACGCGGCTCAACAAGGCCGTGGCGGCCTTCGAAAGCGGCGGCAAACTTGAAGACATCAACGCGATACTGGATGACGCCGAAAAGACTACCGGCTGGACCCGTAGTGTTGCATACCACATTCAACTGAAAAACATCTTCAGGCTCAAACGCAAACTGGCGGCTGACCCGAGCAAGGGCACCAACTGGTCCGAATTGCTCCAAGATTTGCAACCCTTTGAGGACAACCCGCTGCCCGAGAATGTTGACGCGGGAGTAACACGCGCGTTCATAGACGAGACTCGAAAAGTCGCCGAGAGAGAGGAGTCGAATTGGGAACTCCTAGACAATGCCAGAACGGCTCGTGCAAACTATGATGAGCGCAAGGCAATCAAACAACTCCAAGAAATCATCAAGAACCGGAACTCAGTATATTACAACGAAGCGCAAAAGATGATCGGTGAACTCACCGTCATGTTCGCCAACAAGCAGTTGCACAACGTGCTCAAGCCGTACAACATAACGCTGGACACGCTCGGAACCATCAAGGAAGAAAACCTTGACATGCGGCAGATCACCCAGTGCATCGATGTGGCAAACGACCTTCTGAAGAACAAGTTCTTCCGTAACGAGGCGGATCGCAGGGCGCTGGAAAACTTCCTAGAACTGTGCCAGACTTTCCGCGAGACGGAACAGAACAAGCGAAAGGCACTGGAACTCGCAAGGCAGTACGCAAAGGACGGCAAGCCGGACGAGGCCTGGCACGAAGTATCATACCTGGAGAATGACCGCGACCCCGCGATCAGCGCCGAGGTTGCACAGTTCAAGGCCGCATACGAAAAGTATGTGGCGGACATACAGGCAAAGACGAAACTTGACGAGGCCATCGCGGCAGTCAAAACGGCATACAATACCGGCAAGGGAAAGGAAGCGCTAGACCTTATTACAAAATACATGCCGGTGCTGAGCAGCGATGAATGGCTTACATTGCAGAACAAGATTTCTTACGTCATTGGGCTGTACGACGAAGCACAGGCCGCGCTGGCAAAGCAGGATATTCTAACCGCCAAACAGAAATACGAATTGATTATCTCGAGTGAGGAATCCCCTGCAAACTTCTATCGCGAGCAGGCGCGGCAATTCGGCGTAGCGTTCGACCAAAAAAGCGACGACGAGAAGGCAAAAATCTATGTAGCTTATGCCAAGCAGATGCTCGCGGACGGAAACTACCAGGCGGCTCTTGAGAACGTTCAAAAGGCCGATTCCGTGTATAAGGACGGCACAACAAAAGCGCCCGGCGGCACGGAAGTCCGCGTCGAGATCGACGGCGAGGGCGACAAGCGGCTTAAGGAAGCACGGCGATTGCATGACAGCAATCAGATTAGCAGGGGAATCGAGGTTTTGAAGGACGTACTCGATAAACACATCTACGCTGACGATGAGAATGGCGCCGCGATCGCTAACACCTGCCGCAATCTGCGGGATTCATGGGAGGATGAGTTGAAAAACCCGACGCCCTGATGAACTTATACCGAGGACGCATGCCAAAAGTTAACCCTCTGGTCATTGCAATCGACATCGGCGGGACGAACCTGCGTGCGGCGTTCGTGGATCGCGACGGCCGAATCTTCGGACGCGAGAGGCTTGTGACGCTTCTCACCCGCAATGGCCTGATCACACAACTTGCCGATGTAATCCGGCGGATGAAAGCAAAAGACAAGCGCGTGTGCGCCGCTGGCATCGGCTTTCCCGGCCCAATGAAAATCGACCAGGGCATTGTACTCACGCCGCCCAATATCCCTGACTGCGCCAACCTCCCGCTGAAAAAAATCCTTGAGCGCGCGACGAATCTGCCGGTGTTCCTGGAGAACGACGCCAATGCGGCCGCGCTCGGCGAGTACTGGATAGGCGCGGCTGAGGGCGCGGAGAGCATGGTTTGCATAACATTGGGAACCGGCATCGGCGGCGGCATCGTGCTGAACGGCAAGGTTTGGCACGGCGCAGGCGACGTTGCCGGGGAACTCGGCCACATGACGGTTCGACCCGGCGGCCGCATGTGCGGCTGCGGGAAACGCGGCTGCATCGAGACTTATGCCTCCGCAAGCGGCGTGGCGCGGACTGCGCGCGCGAAGATACAACGGAACAAGCATTCAGCCATACTGGCGCTGGCAGGCGGAAAGGCGTCAGCAATTACATCGGCGATTGTGTACCAAGCGGCAATGCGGGGTGACGTCATTGCCGGCAAAGTGCTTGAGGAAACCGGGCGCATCCTCGGAATGGCCATAGGCAACCTTCTTAACATTTTGAACCCTGCCATGGTGGTGTTGACAGGGGGGCTGGCTCGAGCCGGACGGCTCTTATTCGATCCCCTGCGCGCGGAGGTTCCGAAGCACTGTTTCCCCGCGGCTTTTCGGGGGACGCGGATTGTTCCAGGAAAACTGGGGGATGATGCCGGCATGGCGGGCGCGGCATTATCTGCATTTCAGAAGATGAAAAATTCTTGATTTGCGCCACGGAAGTGATACAATATCGCTCCAAAAGGTTCGATAATGAGCGCAAGTGCATTACATAGCAACGTGTTGGTTTTAAACCAGCATTTTAGGGCCGTGCACGTTACGACGGTTCGAAGGGCTTTTGCACTTCTGTGCAAGAGCGTGGCGGAGGTTGTGCACTGGCGTGACCATACCCTGTACACCTACAACTTCGAATCGTGGAAAGAAGTGTCCCAGTTCAGGGACCAGTTCGAACCTTATGACGACTGGATACGCACGGTAAGCTTTGAGATAGCCGTGCCACGCATCATACGCCTGCTTCTATACGCCAACCTTCCCCCGCAAGAAGTCAAGTTCAACCGGCGCAACATTTACGCGCGCGACGGAAACCGCTGCCAATACTGCGGGCGCAAGTACCCGACCACCGAATTGTCCCTGGATCATGTCGTGCCGAAATCAAAGGGCGGGCGGACGACATGGAGTAATGTCGTTTGCGCGTGCACGTCATGCAACAACACCAAGGCAGGCCGAACCCCGCGCGAGGCCAGCATGACACTTATCCGCCCCCCGGCGCGTCCTCACAGGAATCCGGTAATCCAGCTGAAAATCCGGCACGAAAAATACCGTTCCTGGAAGCAGTTCCTGGGAGAGGCATACTGGACTGTGGAACTGAAAGAATAATCACGCCGTAATGCCATCGGTCAGAATGTTTCACCATACGTGGTTTCTTATACGGCGATTTTATGTCTGAGACAAAGCATGGCTATGCGGCGCTCATCAACGCGCCCAATCTTTTGACCCTCTCTCGCGTTCTTCTCGCGATCGTGTTTTTTGTTATCATACCGCTTGGCGGGCGCTGGGACACATCGCATCAGTCTTTCTGGTATCTGACGGCGCTGGTGATATTCCTTCTTGCAATATTGACCGATTGGCTGGATGGATACGTGGCGAGAAAATATCATCTTGAGACGGCCTTTGGCCGCATCTCCGATCCTTTCGTCGACAAACTGCTCGTCTGCGGCGCATTCATAATGTTCGCCATTTATCTTGCCGGCAACCCATACATGATTTCGGAGAGCGGACGGCACTTTCATCTTGCGAACATTGCGCCGTGGATGGCCGTCATTATCACGGCGCGGGAATTCCTGATAAGCGCATTGCGGGGATTTGCGGAATCGCGAAACATAAAGTTTGGTGCGAACGTCTGGGGAAAGCAAAAAATGGTATTCCAGAGCATTGCGATCTGCGCTATCCTTGCTCAGCAGGCGATTTTCAACTACCGCCCCGCCTTTGCCGCCGCCGCAACAGTCCTTATATGGCTGGCGGTGGTTTCGACTATCCTGAGCGGCGTGCTATATATCTTTCGGG
>Ga0315288_10002452_pt1 | contig 23994 bp, 15 predicted proteins | sample YL17G11_20_MG_FD_203454 | JGI IMG/M metagenome (GOLD analysis project Ga0315288, IMG submission 203454) | Sediment microbial communities from Yellowstone Lake, YNP, Wyoming, USA - YL17G11_20 | ecosystem: Environmental > Aquatic > Freshwater > Lake > Sediment | place: USA: Wyoming | collected... | reverse complement strand
GGTTGCCGTAGAACTGCAGGCCGAACTGGGCCATGTCCCGCAGGCCACCACGGAGCCGGTCGCCCTCCGCCCCCTGGATCCCTGCGAAGCGGTTCTGGAGCACGCCCATGAACTTGCCCATGAACTGCATCATGCCCGCTCGCTCCATGTCAGAGAGCTTGCGGTACTCCCCATACATCCACTGCACGGCAGTCTGAAGCATGTCGGGCGGCATGGCCGAGAACATGTCCATGCGGGCGTTGAACTCCTCCGCCATCTCCTCGTCGGTCACGAACTTCATGGCCTCTTCGAGGTTGTCGGCGGTGAGGCCGAACATGACCTGGACAGGCTTGGCCTGCAGCTTACACTGCTCGGCCAGCTTGGCGATGACCTCATGGACGGGGAGCTTAGGCAGATCGATGGAGAGCGGCGCCGGCGGGGCGGTACCTTCGATGAGAATGGGCATGACCATCGTGTCCGAGAGCTGCTTCAGCGCGGTGGCCAGCACGACGGCGTCCTGCTTCAGCGGCCCGACCTCGGTCAGGTCGCGCTTCTCCTCGAGCTCGCGCGACGCCAGGGCGAAGTCGGTGGGCTGCTCGGGGTTGGGGCGCTCGAGCGGCGCGAGCAGATACCCCGGTCGGAATGCGACCTGCGCCATCCCGCCGACGATCCGCCGGAGCATCTCTCCCTTGGGCACTGGAAACTGGAACGCGCGAACGTCGCGATCGACGGCGCCCGTGACGGCAATCGCCTCACCGGTCACTCCCTGGAGGTAGACCGCCAGATCGCGCACCGTGCCGCCCGGGAAGTTCAGTGAAAGGGCATCCTTCGCGTTTGCATCGATGCCCATTCCCGGTGGCGGTGTCAGCATCGGCATCTCCTGAGCCGACACCGCCACGACCCCGATGCCGAACAGCAGGAGAGCACCCATCAGGCACACATCGCGGAGCAACACAACCGACCGCCTCCCATCGCCGCCGTGGCGGCGCGATAAGCTACATGGCGCGCCCTGTGTACTCGGACGCGGCAACCCCAGTGATGGTTGCACCCGTTTCCTTCGTCGCCCCAACGCCAGGCTCCTGCGCTCGTCGCAGCGGGAAGCGAGGAGGTGAGGAGCACGGGCGCCGGGAAACGGATGCCGCGGCGTTGTGCTCTGGGAGGCCCCGCAGTGCGTATCGGAGTTCCCAAGGAGATCAAGAGCGGCGAAACGCGAGTGGCCGTCACGCCGGAAGGCGTTCGCGTGCTGGCGCAGTCGGGCCATGTGGTGCTGGTCGAGTCGGGCGCCGGACTGCTCGCCGGCATTGATGACGATCAGTTCTCGGCGGCGGGGGCTACGATGTTGCCCGGGGCAGCAGACGTTTTCGCGTCCGCCGAGATGATCGTCAAGGTGAAGGAGCCCCTGCCGCCCGAGTACTCTCGGCTACAGCCGGGTCAAGTGCTGTTTGCCTATCTGCACCTGGCGGCCAGTCGAGAGCTGACGGACGCACTTCTCGCTTCCGGCGCGGTCTGTATCGGCTATGAGACCGTACAGCGGGCCGACGGATCGCTGCCGCTGCTCACGCCGATGAGCGAAGTCGCGGGGAGGCTGGCGGCGCAGGCGGGAGCGTCGTGCCTGGAGCGCTCGCATGGTGGCCGCGGCGTTCTCCTAAGCGGCGTGCCCGGGGTGCCGCCGGCGGAGGTGGTGGTCCTCGGCGCCGGCACGGTTGGGGCAAACGCTGCCCGCATCGCTCTGGGGATGGGGGCCAACGTCACCATCCTCGACAAGAACGTGGACCGACTGCGGCAGCTCCATGACATCCTGCACGGGCGCCTCACCACCGTCGCTTCGAGTCCCATGGCTATCGAGCGGGCTGTGTGCGCCGCCGACCTGCTGATCGGTGCCGTCCTCGTGCCGGGCTCGATCGCGCCGCGCCTCGTGCCCGAGAGCCTGGTCCGACAGATGAAGGCCGGAGCGGCCATCGTCGATGTCGCTATCGACCAGGGCGGGTGCGTCGCAACGATGCGCCCCACCACACACTCGGCGCCGACCTTCGTCGAGCACGGTGTGGTACATTACGGTGTGGCGAACATGCCGGCCGCCGTGCCGCGGACGTCCACGTGGGCCCTGACGAATGTGACTCTCCCCCATGTGCTTGACATTGCGGCCAAAGGGTGGCGTGGCGCGGTTCGCGAGGACACCGCGCTGGCGAGGGGCGTGCAGGTCGTCCGGGGAACGGTTACCCACGCAGCCGTGGCTGATTCCTTCAGGCTGCCCTGCTCGTCGCTCGATAGTGTCTTGGGAGACGACACGTAGGAGCGACTTCAGCCGCGATGTGCGCGGCTGCCCCTCGGGGATCGCGGCTGAAGCCGCTCCCGCAGGGGTGAGACGCGTGCCACGGCGAGACGCCGGCCGGCATGAGGATACGAAGGGAGATACTCGATGGCGAGCTTCCTGGAGCGGCTCACCGCCCCACCTCTCGTCAGCGACGGCGCCACCGGCACACAACTCCAGCCGCACATGACCGGGCGGTGCTATGAGGAGCTGTGCGTTACAAGGCCGGATGTGGTGCGAGACCTGGCGGCCGCATACGTCGGAGCGGGGTCGGGCATGGTGACGACGAACAGCTTCGGCGGCTCTCGCCTGAAGCTGACGGCGTACGGTCTGGCGGATCAGGTGCACGAGCTGAACGTGGCCGCGGCCCGGTTGGCGCGAGAGGGCTCCGGCGTCGAGACGGTGGTTGCCGGCTCCCTGGGACCGACGGGGCGTCTCCTGGCTCCGTTGGGTGACCTGTCAGCCGAGGAGGCGACGGAGTGCTTCGCTCAACAGGCGTTCGCCCTCGCGGAGGGGGGCGCCGACCTCATCCTCGTCGAGACGATGATGGCCATGGAGGAAGCCGTGGCCGCTGCCCGCGGGGCTCGGCAGGTCGGGCTGCCCGTCGCGTGTACGATGTCCTTCGTCCTGAATCGGAAGACGATGTTCGGTGTCACGCCTGCCATGGCTTGCGTTGAGCTGCAGGATGAGGGGGTCGTCGCCGTGGGGTTCAACTGCGGCGAGTTGACCCTCGACACCGCCCTTGAGCTCGTAGACGAGTTCGCCCGATGCACGGACTTGCCCATCATCGCGCAGCCGAACGCGGGTCTGCCGGAGCTGATTGGTGGTCGGGCGGTCTACAAGGAGACGCCCGAGCGGATGGCCGCCTACGCGAAGCGGTTCGTCGACGCCGGCGCGAAGGTCGTCGGCGGCTGCTGCGGCTCAACGCCCGACCACATCCGCGCCATCGGCCAGGCCCTACGATGACCGGCGAGGCTGGATGCGTCGTTGTTCTGGCGCGCGCCCTCAGCGCCGACTCATCGTCCGACGACATCGAGATCGCGATCCGGGAGGCGATCGGCGCGCGGCTCGGCGCTGCCGCCTGTCGTGGCGTTCGCGTCCGATCACAGCCCCGGGCGTTGGCCAAGGGGCACATCGATGCCGTGGAGGTCGCGCTCGACGACGTGCGGTTGGAGCAATTGCCACTGCCCGGCGCGGCGCCGGAGGCTGTGGGGCAGGTGCACAGGGGTCGGATCGAGGAACTCCTGTTCGACGTAACCAGCCTCGAGGTCGCCGGCCTCATTGCGAGTAGGGCTCGCCTGGCGGCTCGGCAGGTGGACTACGCCCTCGAGGTCGGCCAGTCCGTCTCCCGCCTCTGGCTCACGGACATCGCCGCTGGCGAGGCCGAGCTTCACATCGGGCGGCTGGAGCTCGTACGCACTATCGAGCATCGCGTGGCCTCCGTCCGGAAGCTGGATCTCACGCTGCATCCGGGCGGTCACGTCGAGGCCCGCGGCACCGTGCGAGTGGGGGCGTTCGGGATCCGGGGCACGCTCTCCGGTGAGCTCGGCATCGAGAATGGCGAGGCCATCGTGCTGCGCCGCGTCGACCTGCGGGCCGGTATCCTTGGCGCGCCGGAGGCGGTGCGAGAGACGGTGGTTCGATCTGTGAACCCCCTCATCGACGTGCGAACGCTCCTCGATCGCCCCTTCGGCATTCGCCTCACGTCCGTGGAGACGACCGCGGAGGAGCTCACAGTGTCCGCCGTGCTCTCCGCCAACGGGCCGTCGACGTGACCTTGACGGCGATCCGACGGGGAGTGAGCGGGCGAGGGTGCTGGCTTTGCGTCGCCCGGGTCCTTGCCGTGCGCGGCGCCCGTGGCTAGAATGGTTCTCTCGCCTGACGGGGCGTCTCTCGTCCGCAGGTGCCGGGCGCCTGGGGGCGGAAGGAAGACACTGGGCGGCGCCGGCAAGCGGTCGCCACGGTGCGGGCGGAAGCCGCGGGTGCGGCATTCGGACCCTCACAGAAGCGGGGAGGACGTACTCCGCTGTTTTTGTGTGTACAGGATGAGGTGGTGCGCTCTCCCATCGCGCATCGCGTCGTACCGCGGTGGGGACCCGCAGGGCGGCGGTGCGTGCAGGGCATGTTGCGCATTAGACCGGAGGTGTCTCCTCTTTGGCTGAGTTGTCCCAGGACGTCCTGGAAGAGTGTGCCTACATCTACGCCGAGGACCTGATCTTCGAGTGCATCCTCGACTCCGACGAGCCGCTGCGTACCACCGCGGTCGTCGCTTGGCTCCGGGAGCGTGGGCTGGATGTCTCGCCGGCGTTCCTGCGCGGTTTCTTCCAGGAGAGCACGCAGTTCGTCTCCGACGGCCGCCGGTGGGATCTGGCCTGCCGGGCCGAGGCCGAGCAAGCGGCCATGGATGGCGCCATCCGTGCGATTCTCCGCGGCCGCGGCCGCCCCATGCCGTTGCAGAAGCTGTGCGACCAGGTGGCACTGGTCAAGACGCTGGGACCCAAAGAGGCACGGGCGACGATCGAGACGCTCATCGTGTCCCGGCCGGTCTACTTCCGGACAGACAACGGCTTGGTGGGCCTCTCAGAGTGGCTGCTCAAGGTCGAGGGCGGCGATGAGGAGGAAGTCCTCCTCGACAACTTCTTCGATGAGTCCTCGGAGGCCGATGCCATCATCGAAGCCTTCGACTCGATCCGCGCAGACGACGACGCGCAGGCAATGCGGAATGTGCTCGACGTTGTCGGGTGCCCGGCAAGCGTGAAGGGCCTGCAGTTCGCCTGCTGGAAGCGCGCCCCCGAGCAGTTCGACGCTGTGGCTCATCTGGTCGCGCTACTCTCGGATGGGTCGTTCATCGTCTCATCAGACCACCAGACCATCCCCGCCCACTACCGCGACGAGATGATGGCACTGGTGCTGGCGGCGTCGGCCGCCCAGGGCGACGCCGAGTCCGCAGAGCTCGAGATGAGCCAGGAGGCGGAGTTCCAGATCGAGGCGACGGATGCCGCCGAGGCGGTGGCCATCGTCCAGCGGAGCGGCCGTTCCCTGACATCCGCGCAGCTCCTTATGGAGCTCTACGAGATCCGGGAGGATGACCCCGGGTTCGATACGCTTCGGGCCGAGCTCGAGGAGCTTCTGGACCAAGTGGAGGAACTCGTGTGTCCTGCCCCGGGCAGATACGCGGCGCCCGGTATCATCCCGGCGGGGCTCGATCACGTTCCACCCAATCTAGCCATCGACACGGTCGCTGTGGTCGCGCTCTCCGGTGAGGAAGTGGACGTAGAGCTGGAGGACGCGGGGCTCGATGGCGATCTGCCGGCACGCATCCACGATCCCGAACGCGAAGACGTGGGCGAGGAGCATGAGGTGGTCGTCGACTCCGGCTCGGTTGGAACGCCCGAGGCCATCACCTGGGTGGTTCCCTACCACCATTACCTGTCGGGGACCATCAAGATCCGCAAGATCGACGGGGCGTTCTACGGGGGGCGTGAAGGGCTCGCGGACTGTGTGCTCCACTACGAGCAGGGCCAGCAGACCTACGTCTGCTGGGCGAACCTGGACTTGGGCCTAGTGTTCGGCCTGCGCGAGTTCTACAAAGCCTACTGCCCGCCTTCCGGCGCGGTGCTGAGGGTCTCGCGGCGCAGCAGCCCCGGCGAGTTCAGCCTCCACTACGATGGGGAGTCCGACCCGGGGACACTGATCGATCCCGAGCACCTCGAGGCCCTCCTGAAGCTGCGCGCCGAGGCCGAGGCCCGGCGCCTGTCGGTTCTGGACATCATGTGCAGCCTGTTGCCGTTCCACGAGGAGGGCGCCACGCTGGAGCGCATTCACGCTGAGGTCAATGCGATCCGGCGCACCGCGAGACGACTTGTGGCCTCGGTGCTGTCCTACTATCAGTGCTTCCACCCTCGCGGACGCCATAGCGACCTGTGGATCTTCGATGAGCGCAAGGTGGAGCTTGGGCGAAGCCGCAGCAAGAAGAAGCACGTGATCGCCCGGTCGAAAGGGCGGAGATAGCGACCGGAGACACCGATCGTCCGTGGCCTCCGCCTTGCCGGGAGGGTTCCGCGCATGTCCGACCAGAAGACTCGAGTGCGGTTCGCGCCCTCGCCGACGGGCTTGCTCCATGTCGGGAATGTACGGACCGCCCTCTACAACTGGCTCTATGCTCGCCACACCGGGGGCACACTTGTCCTTCGCATCGAGGATACCGATCAGGACCGCGGCACGAACGAGGCCCTCGGGGTTATCTTCGCGACGCTGAGGTGGCTGGGGATGGACTGGGACGAGGGGCCGGACGTTGGCGGGCCCTACGGTCCCTACATGCAGTCGGAGCGTCTACCCCGGTACCAGGAGGCGGCACGGAAGCTCCTCGCCGACGGCAATGCCTATGTGTGCTTCTGCGCTCCCGCGGAGCTCGAGGCGATGCGGGAGCAGCAGAAGGCGGCCAACCTCCCTCCTCGGTATGACCGGCGCTGCCTCGGGCTGGACCCGGATGCCGTGAAGGGCCGGGTCGAGGCCGGCGAGCCGCATGTCCTTCGTTTCAAGATGCCCGATGTGGCGACCATCGTTGCGCAGGACGTGGTCCGAAAGGACGTGGTGTTCGAGGCCAGGGACTTCGACGATTTCATCATCGTGAAGAGCGATGGGTTCCCCGTCTACAACTTCGCGAATGTCGTGGACGATGCGACCATGGCGATCACGCATGTCATCCGCGGGGACGGGCTGCTCTCCAGCATGCCCCGCCAACTCGTGATCTACCAGGCGCTGGGCTATGACGTGCCCCAGTTTGCCCACGCGCCCATGCTCCTTACGCCCGACCGCAAGAAGCTCTCGAAGCGGGATCTTGCCGAGAGCGCCCTGTCATACCAGGCCGCGGGGTTCCTGCCAGAGGCCATGGTGAACTTCCTCTCGTTGCTCGGGTGGTCGCCGGGGGACGAGCGAGAGCTGTTCTCACCGGAGGAACTGGTGCGCGAGTTCAGTATCGAGCGCATCTCCGCGGCCCCAGCGGTCTTCGATCGGCAGAAGATGGAGTGGATCAATGCCCAGCACCTTCGGCGGACCCCCGCGCCCCGTCTAGCAGAACTCGTGCGGCCGCATCTGGTGACCAAGGGCCTGCTGCCCGGCGGAGGTATCCCTGCCGACACGCAGAAGCGACTCGAGGCCGTCGTGGACCTGCTGAAGGAACGGGCGCGAACGGTCAACCAACTGGCCGAATACATGGAATACTTCTTCACCGAGGACTTCCCGCTCGACTCCAAGGGTGTCGAGAAGCGGCTTGTCCGACAGCCGGACATGCCGAGCATTCTGGAGGGAGTCGCCGGGGCGCTTGAACGGGTCGAGCCGTTTGTGCCTGACGGGATTGAGACGGCTTTTCGAGGCCACTGCGATGCCGCAGGTGTGGACCACGGTGTCGCGATCCACGGCACGCGGGTTGCGGTGACGGGCCAGACCGTCGGCCCCGGGCTGTTCGACCTGCTGGCCGTGCTTGGACGAGGCCGAGCGGCGGGCAGGCTCCGGAAGATGGCACAGCGGCTACGCACAGGCGAGTTCTCGGCCGCAACGACGGCCGAGTGATGTCGGCGTGCGAGCGGGCTGCCAGGGTGGTAGCGGCGATGGGCACGGCGCGAAGCTGGTCGGAAGCTGCGGTCCCAGGGCTGCTGGTGCTGTTGGCCTCGGCCGCGCACGCACAGGAGCCCGCCGCCCGTGGTACCGTGTCGGATGCCGCCCCCCTGGTGGCGCTGCTCGGGGCAGTGGTGGTGGGCGTCGTTGTCGTGCTCAGCGTGCGGGCCTACTACCACCGCGAGGCCGAGCGCCTGATCCGTCGGTACCGGGAGCGGGAGCTTCGCGCGGAGCAGCAGCATGCCGCAACGCTCGCCCGGTTGGTGGAGGATGGCGCCGCCCTGCGCGGCCGCGTGACAGAGGCGGAAGTGCGCGCGGAAGACGCCCACCGCGCCATCGAGTCCGCGGCGGGAGCCGGAGATGGGTCGCCGGATTCGGTGCTGCTCAAGATGCGCGAGCGCAACGTCCAGATATGGCTGGAGCACCTCGTCGAGACGCTCTGGCATCCGGACATGCTCGGCGTCCGGATAGGGCCATTCCAGGCCATGGGCATCGACCGTGATGTGATCCGCTTCGGGCCGTTCGTGCCGCCCATCGCCGGCCGACGCAGCGTGACCGAGGACGATCCGGCTGACGCGCCGGCCACCGATCGGCCCCTCTCTCTGGCCGAGGTGTTGCGTGTGGCCACGCGCCTGGTCTTCGTGGGCGGGCCGGGCTCCGGCAAGACGGCCGCCCTCCGGTCCATCGCTCTCACTTACGGTCGCGAGAAGACGCAGGAGCGGTTCGGGTTCCGGGAGGCGCGCCTCCCCGTGTATCTCTCCCTCGCGGCCCTTGATGCCCAGGACTTCACGAAGCCCATGCCCGAGGTGGTGTGGCGGCTCCTGGTCCGCGACCGGCTCGACGCGTCGCTCATCGAGGGGCACGCGCGGGCCGGCAACCTCATCGTGCTTCTCGATGACCTCAACCTGCTGCCGTCGCATGAGGTGCGCGATGCCGCCATGCGGTGGATCGAGACAACGGAGCGCCGGTACCCCAAGAACGTCTACGTCGTCGCCACGCGGCCGTCGGTCTATGGAGCCCGCGCACGTTTCGCGCCGCACTTCCGCGAATTCGGAGTCCTGCCGATCGCGGACCAGGATGTCGATGTGCTGGCCGCGACGGCGTCCGTCGCGCTGGAACTCTCGCGCCACGAGCCTGGTACGCGCCCTGAGCAGGTCCAGGGCGACGCATCGCGTTGGCTCGTTGGCCTGAGCAGCAGGAAGGAGGGGGATGAGCGGGGGCCTCGTGCCCTCGAGACTCCGCTCGATGTGAGCGCGTTCCTACTCGCCAAGCTGGTCGGGGGCCCCCCGGCGCCCAGTGCCTCACAGCGCCTCGGGCGGGCCCTCACGGCGCTCTTCGGCTTCCGCCAGATCTACGGCGTCGAGGCCCACTCCCTGTCCGACGAGATGATCGGACGCTTGCTCTGCCAACTGGCGTTCCGACTCCACAGCCAGGGCCGCTACATCGTGGAGCGCGGCGTCGTGGTCTCCATGGTTGCGGAGCTGCTGGCACGACAGGCGACGGACTCCAGCGCCGCCGAGACGATTCTCTCGCGGATCGCTCACAGCACCACTCTCCTGCGCCTGCTGCCGGGCGACCGGATCCGGTTCGTGACGCCGGCAGTGCAGGAGTGCCTCGCGGCGATGCACCTGGTTGACTACCCGGACCTCGACTTGCTGGCCTCCCGTATCGAGGACCCCTACTGGCATGAGGTGGCCGCTCACGTCTGCGGGATGCGAGAGTCGGAGGAGCTGGTGCAGCGAATCGCCTACGGGGACGAGGGGGTACTGGCGCTGATCTGGCCCGCCGTATGGCGGTGCGCGCAGCTCACCTATGGCGACGAGGCTGCGAAAGGGAGCTTCGCCCGACGCGCGGTGGATGCGCTGCGAGCGGCACTGGGGAGTGAGCAGCGCGCCGTTCGCATGGCCGCCGCCCATGCGCTGGGGCAGCTCAACGCGGCGGGGTGCGAGGAGGTCCTTCTTCGGGCTCTCGATGATCGTCACAGTAGCGTCCGGCGCGTAGCCGTGCGCTCCCTGCTGGAGATACGGAGCGAGGAGGCCATCCCGCGCTTGGTGTCCATCGTCGGCAGTGACAACGAGGCGACCGAGGTACGGTGCGAGGCGGCTCTCGCCCTCGGTAAGCTCGGCCACGACGGGGCGGCTCCCGTCCTACGCCTCGCCCAAGAGGACTCCAACCGGGCTCTGCGGGAGGCCGCGCGCGAGGCGCTCAGGCTTCTGGCACAGGGCCCGGGCGGGGAGAGTCGCGCATAGCGCCGGCCAAGTGGGAAGCCGGCCTCATGCGCCGATCGCGGCCGCGAGCGCGCTGGCCGCCCGAGCCCCGCGGGCCAACTCGTCCCGGATCGTGGGCCGGCGCTCCGCCGGTGGGCCATCGGTCAGCTCCAGCATGACACACCCTCCATACCCCGTCTCGCGCAGGGCCGCTGCCACGCGGCCGAAGTCGATCGTGCCGTCACCAGGCGGGGCGTGCTCATCCCGCTGCCCGTGGTTATCGTGCAAGTGGGTGGTGATCAGACGACACCCCGCCGTGCGGATGACCTCCTCGGGGCTCGGCCCCTGGATGTGGGCGTGGCCTGTGTCGACACAGATGCCCGCCCGTTCGGGGCCGAGCAAATCGGCGAGGGCCAGGGCGTACGCATACTGGTCGGGCCCGCTCGTGTTCTCCAGAGCCCAGCGGATGCCCGGACGCCACGCCTCGGCCAGAAGCTCCCCCTCCCGCGCGAGCCGCGCCGAGTCGCTGGGTGTCGGCCCAAACGCATGGTGCACGACGACCGAGGCCCCCAGTCCCAATGCCACCTGGGCGCACCGCCCGGGGCCCACGGCGAACTCGCGCGGCGCGCTCTCGGCAAGCGGATCCCCGCCACTCCAGGAGTGCACGGACCACGCACGAAGGCCCATGCCGCCCAAGACGTCGCGCAGCACCTCCACATCGCGGTCGCTGAAGTGGGCGGCGTGGCTGAACTCCACAGCATCGAAACCGAGGCCATGCAGGAAGACCAGCGCGTCGTGCGTGATGTCGGTGGAGTACCCCGCGCCGGTGACGCGCAGCGCGGGATCGATCACATTGCAGCCGACCATTGGATTCCTGCCTACAGGGCCCACGGCATGGGGCTGGGTTGGGCGAACGTTGACATCACCCGAACCGGCCGACCGCTCTGGGCGGATTCGGTCGCCGAGCAGCAGATGTCGACAACGTGCAGGCCATGATGTCCCTCGCCGCGGTTCGGTCGGCCCTCTTCGATGGCTTCGACCAGCTCGAAGATCCCCCTCCCCCACTCGACGCCCACGGGGGGTTGGCGCACGTGCGGGACGGGTGTCCATTCGCCGTCCGGCCGGCCAAACGGGCGGAACATCACGGGCGATGCGAAGTCCACCGACGAGACGAGGTGGAGACTCCCCTCGTCGCCATGGATCTCGATGCCCTGCTGCGTGGTCGGTCCCACGTAGAACGACGCCGTTACGCGAGCGAGGACCCCGTTGTCGAACTCCAGCCCGGCGACGATGACGTCCGGTGACAGTACCGAGAAGTGCTCGCCATTCGTCTTCTCGCGGCGCTGCAGTACGGTCTTGCCGAAGCTTGAGACACGATCCGCGGGGCCGAGAAGCGCCGTCAAGATGCTGATGGGGTATACACCGACGTCGGTCAGCGGCCCCACTCCCGCTCCGTAGAACGGCTCGGGGGCAGGGTGCCATGTCTCGATGCGGGCCCAGTTCATCTCTGCGTAGCACACGCGCACCTGCCCCACCATCCCATTGCGGACGGCCTTCAGGGCGGTCTGCGTCGCCTCCCCGAGCCATGTGATCGGGGCGCACGCCACGCGCAGTCCCCGCTCTTCCGCCAGCGACACGATCTCGGCTGCGTCCTTCCGTGCGATCGCCAGCGGCTTCTCCGTGTACACATGCTTCCCGGCCTGTAGCGCGGAGCGGGAGACGCCGTAGTGGGACCGATGCGGGGTCAGGTTCACGACGATGCGGACATCGCCATCGGCGAGGAGAGCGTCCAGATCGGGGTACGGGTGGCAGCCCGCGATGCCGCTCGCGAGCCGCTCCGCCGCTCCCGATCTGAGGTCGAAGACACCGACGAGTCTCACCAGGTCCGGCCGCGTGGCCAGACTGTCCCGGTAGGCGGTGGAGATGTCCCCGCACCCGACGATCGCGAGCCCTACTGGCTCCGACATGCCTCGTGCCTCCTCGATCCGCTTCCCTAGAGCCCGCCAATGCCTGATTCGCGTGGCAGGTACAGTCGCCAGCCGATGTCGATGAGCGTGCGGCCGATGGCCGCCGTGTACTCTCCCACGATCAGCCCCAGGAACAGCGGCATGTACTGCAGGTAGAGCTTGTGCCCCCCGTACCGGAGTATGGCCGACTTGAAGCACCAGGTCGAGAACAGCGGCACCCAGAGCCGCGCCAGGCCGAAAGTGCAGGACATGACGTACCCGCCAGGGTGGAGCGGCCACGCGGCAGACGCCAGTCGCCCCCGGTACAGCACATAGCAAAACAGGATGCCGTAGATGTAGGCGCCCAGTTGCTTGAAGTCCGGGTGCGTCGGGTTATTGATCCACCCGTTGGCCGAGTTCCATGGCTCCGGGCCGAACGCCCACATCGCCGGGCCCTGCACCTTCGCCGTTGCCACGCCTGTGTGCATCGAGACGTCCAGCAGCGCCCATTTCGCCGACACGATACCGATCACCGTGGCGGCGACGATCAGGGCGCCGATGCCCCCTAGCTTCATGCCGGCGTGGTTCGCCACCTCCAGCATGTCGGTCTGAACCTGCATGGGGAACTGCCGGTGTGTGCGGGTCAGCCAGTTCATCATGGCGAACCCGACCAGTTCTCGTTGCTCGAACGAGTGGCTCCCGGCGACGCTAGTCATGATCCACTCCGGCCCCTTCCGGAACAGCTCGTTCGTCGGAAGGCCGTACTCCGCGCGAAGCCGTGATACCGCGAGGACGATCGCGAGGAACAGGATGACCCAGATCGCGGCGCCCATCCACCGGAGGCCCATGAGGTGCACCCACCACACCATCGCCGGCAGGCCGAGGACCAGTATCAGCGCGGAGAGGCGGTAGCCCATCGCCTCGCGGCCCCGCGTGTCCCTCGGTCGGACGATCTCGCGCGCCACGAAGCGGATGTGCCGGCGCGCGTTGTAGAGCACGATCAGCGTGAGCCCGAGGTGCGCTCCGGTAGCCTGCTGATCCACGTAAGGGAAGCCCTGCCACTGGGTGAAGCCACGCCAGTAGCAGAGCACCCGTGTGAACCCCGTGAACAGGTAGAAGAACCAGCATGAGAATGCCAGATCCGTCGGCACCAGGTATGTCAGCCCGAACGCGAACGGGAAGAAGCACACGGGGAAGCCCCCGAACGCATTCCACGGCGACTCCTGCGACTGGTAGTACTTCACCTGCACCGGTATACCCGGGAACGCGGGGTGGAAGTGCTTGATCGTGTTGAACACCGTGGGAAGCACCCCGATGGCGACGCCGATCAGGAACACCCGGTTGACCATGGCGGCGCCGTCGCCCCGCGTGAGCCGGAGCGGCACCTGCGCGATCGGGTAGGTCAGCCGCTCGTTGTCCCACTGCCTCCGAAGCAGGTTCACGATGGCGAACATCACGAGGCACATGACGAGCGTGAACGCGCCCCACGAGAGCGCCGGGGCGCGCCACGAGTCCCAGTTGCCCGGCGCGAACAGGCTCGACTGCCCCTCATAGAACGCCGAGAGGCCCGGCCCCTCCGTCGGTACTGCCCACGAAGGGATGTAGGGCAGGAAGAGGTCCGCGTAGGAGTTCTCCGGGCGTGCCTCATGGACGACATGGCCGATGGCGGAGTAGAGCACCTGCAGCATGTCGTGGCCGCCGAGATGGGAACCGATGCACACAGCGATGTAGCAGACGAGCAGCTCCCGCCTTCTGAATGCGATGTTTGGCGCGAGCCTCCGCAGACCGGCGGAGAGGGCCGTAAGGACGACAAGCAGCGCGACCGAATGCGGGAACAGCGCCTGCGTAGTCGCGTTGTCGGTGTAGCGTACCCACTCGATCTCGGCGAGCCAGCGCGCGGTCACGGGGATCATGAGGAGGCCGAAGGTTACGGCGAGGGCCATGCGCACGCGTGCGAACGGATCGTGCCGTCTCTCATCCGACACGGCGACCTCGCGGCCGACGAGTGAGACGGACGGCTGATCGTGGGACGCATCCATCGGTGAGAGCTGTCTTCCTCCGCACACTATCGCGCCCGGCGGCGCACCGCATACCCTCGGCAGGTTCGGTCCGAGGGCGCGGCACTCCTCCGCAGGGCCCCGCCGGCAGGGATAGGCCACGCCCTGTGGCGAAACGGATGTCCAGTCCGGCACAGCAGGAGACCGTGCGTGCACTCGAGTCTTGGCGACATCCCATCGGCCCTGTATGACCGCGACGCGCAGCTTGGCCTGCGCGAGCCGGGCATTGGCCGGCTGAGTGCGATTCCGATCGAGGAGTGCGGCGAGCCCCTGGCGTACCTGCCCTCGCTCACGGGCAAGCGAGCCATCATCCGGGCTCGGCTCCCATGGGTACGCGAGACGGTGGCGCAGATGGTCTGCGTGGCTCTGTCCCTCCTGCCGCCGAACCTGACTCTCAAGATCAGCACAGGCTTCCGCACCATCGAGATGCAGCGGCGAGGCTACAACCACTACATGCGCCAACTGAAGCGGCGACACCCCACCTGGCCGCGCGCCGTGCTGGTGCGGGAGAGCAACAAGTTCTTCCACCCGGTGGACGCCGCAGCCCCCCCGGGCCATTGCACCGGCGCGGCGGTGGACGTGGCCCTGTGTCACCGTGCGAACGGGCAGCTCCTGGACCACGTCTCGACACTTCATCCCGTGCGGAACTCATGGGCGACGTTCATGCCCGGCCTCACGGAAAGGGCGCGCAGGAACCGGGCGGCGCTCTACCAGGTCATGGTCGAGTCAGGGTTCTCGAACTGCCGCGACGAGTGGTGGCACTACTCATACGGCGATCCGGGGTGGGCAGGGCGCGTGGGTGAGCCCGCGGCCATCTACGGCCTCGTGACCGAGTACCCGCCTGAGCTGGTCGAGGAGGTCCGGCGGACGGGCAAGCACACGACGCGCCCCGCGTCCAGTCCGCGGCTGGACCGGAAGCGATGACTCCCTACGGGCGGTAGACGTAGCGCGGCGACTCATCCGCGATGGGCGGTCGCTGGGCGAACATGTCCTCGCGCGGGTTCGTGCGGATCTCCTCCGCAAGTGCGCGGAGGGTCGCGATGAGCTTCTGCGCATCGGGATCGTCCCGCGTCTCGAACACCGGGGCGCCGCAAGCCTGCGTTCCTCCCTCCGCCTTCGCCAACGGTGCCAGGAGCACGGGGCTCGCCTCCACATCGCCAAACCGCACGCGGTGCGCGCGCTCGGGGTCGCTCGCGTGGCAGGATGCGCAGCGGCGCGCGAACACGTCATCGAGCCCCGCGCGGATGGTCGGCGTCAGCAGCTCGCGGCCACCGATCGTGCCCTTGCGGGAGTAGGTGTATGTCCCGTAGTAGGGCGCATTGCAGTCGATCCATGTGACCAGCCTCTCGAACTCGTCCGGGGAGAGCCTGACCCGATCCGCGTGCGTGGTCCGCAGGGCCTCGATGAGCTTGCTGGCGTGCGAGCCGTAGTACCCCGGCGGCCGCAGCGGCAGCGTGGAGGAGTCGTTGGCGAAGACGAAGCTCACGTACCGGGGCTGGGCAAGGCTCTCGTAGGCCACGTTGAAGAGGTTTGTGGGCTCGGGCGAGAGGTCCAGGCCGCCGGCCGGTTGGCCGCCCGTATGGCACTGCGAGCAGCGACGGTCGAGTATCGGCTGAACGTCGTACGCGAAGTCCGGCGCGCGGACGCCTCCCGCTGGGGGCTCGATCTCGGACGGCTCCCGCTGGAACGCGAGCCTCGTCCCGTTCGCGGGCGCCGTGTCGCGCGGCTCATGGCACCCGATGCACGTGACACGCTCTCCCGGCCGGAACTCCGTGAGAGCGCGCATCCGCTGGACTTCCATTCGGTCCGCATCCAGCGCCGCGAAGTACAGTGGCTTGTTCGCCGGCGCGCGGAACTGGACCGACCCGTCCGGCTCGACAGGCACCGTGCCCAGCAGGCGCTTCACCGCCAGGTGCATCCCGTTGCTGATGATGGGGTACTGAAGCCAGATCGCGGAGCACTCCGCGGATACGGGCTTCGGCACCTCCTCCAGGACCCGCAGGTACTTCACCGCGCCCCGCTCCACGCCGCCCAGCCCCTGGTAGACGTCGAGGACGCACACGGTCGCCATGTCGTCGGTCTCAACCATCTGCGTCGGAGCCAGGGCCGGCGGAACCGGTCGCGGCTTGACCGGGAACGCCTCGAAACACGAGGTCGCGGGGTCCCGGTAGACCAGGTCGCGGTTGTTCCAACGGTCGAGGAGATACAGTCCGTAACCGTTCGGCTGCTCGGGGTCCGGACCGTAGGCATACGACACGATGTAGAAGTCCTCCGACAGCGGGAACGGGTTGCAGTAGTAACCCACGTCGCTCCGGTCCCACCCGAAGTGATGGGGTGGTGGCAGCTCGGGCGTGATGTTCTCATAGACCGCCGGGCTCGCGCACACATCCGCGGGGTCCACCAGCGCGATGGGACCCACGGCGATGGGCATGTGCGGCGAGAGGGTGCAGATGAGCTTTGAGCTGTCGGGGATCGCCCGCGGCTCCCAGAAGGTGACCGGGCCCCAGTGCTCCCCGGCCACGTGGGTCGGACGGCCGCCGTCCGGGTTCACCACCCAGAGGCTCTGGTTGTTCCCCAGGTTCTTGTCGACGTACTCCCACCGCGTATAGGCAACCCGCCCGTCGGCAAGGACGCTCGGCGTGAAGTCGTTCACCGTGTTCTGCGACACGCACTCTACATCGCCGCCGCTCGCGTCCATCGTGTGGAGTACGGAAACGGTGAACGCGTTGTGGCAGAGAACCACGCGCCGACAGCGCGTCGAGATGAACACGATCCGCCCGTCAGGCAGGTAGCACGGATCGACATCATCGTACTCGCTGTTGGTAAGCTGCCGAAGGCCCGTGCCGTCGATCCCCACCTCGTAGATCCGGCACGCGGTCGGCAGGTCGGGCTTGTAGGAGAACAGCACACGCGTGCCGTCGAACGAGAGGTCCGGGTCGCGGTAGATGGCGTCCGGCGACAGCTCCGTCGTGATGGAGTGCGTCCGACCCTCGGGCCGCACCTGTGAGAGCACGGACAGCTCGCCGCCATACCGGTGGCTGCCGTCGAAGTAGGTGGTGTAGATGTGGCTGGTGTCGTAGGTCTGCCGCTTAGCGAACAGCAGCTCGGCGAAGTCGAGCAGCGGGTTGCTCAGGGCGACCCGGTTCTTCAGCCGGTAGGCGCGTGCGTAGAGGCCGTACGCCCCCGCCCCGCCGCTCGGGTTCGTTGTCGGTGAGAAGTCGTATCGCCGGGCCTCCGCAAGGAGCGCCTCGACCTCGGCCCGATCCGAAGCCAGTATCCCCGGCCGCATCTCCCGGAACCGCCCGATCAGCCTGGCGGCGTGAGTGAGCATCCTCTCGATGCGTTCCGAGGTGATCGCCAGCGGTTCGCGCTCCACGCGGCCCTCACCGATGTCGACGCTCAGCATGGCGGTGAACACGTCGTCGTACTCGTCGGGAGCCACCTCGGCGGCGACGTTGTACCGTCCGTCGCCCATCAGCAGGTACTCGAGGATGCGTTCCCCCTTCGGCGTCGGCGGTGGTACCCAGCGGTAGGGCACATGGGGGTCGTAGACGGCGGGAGCGTCCACGAACCCGTCCTCCCGGACGTATGCGGCATACCCGTATTCGCCGGGGTTCGGACGCCCGTCGAAGAGGGCCGTCATGTCCGGCTTGAACCGCTTGGGCTTGCGCTTGAACCCCTCGGGGAATGGCTGGTCCGACGCGAACCTCAGGGCGACGATGTGCGGGATGCATGGCCCGGGGCACACCAGCTTCACGGTATGCTTGCCCGCGGTCAGGTCCACCTCGCACAGCCTTTCCCAGATCGCCGTGCTGGACTCCCATGAGCCGGTCGTCCCGGCGAACCCCCGGGCCAGGACAACATCGTCCACGATGAGGTCTACGGGCCGGGAGTCGGCCGCCGCGTACCGTCCATCCACTCGGTATCGAGCATCGACCGGGAACTCGATGTCGTACTCGGCTGAATTCGGGTAGACACCGTCGTTGATGATGACGCGCTCACGATCGGCGTAGGCCATGCCAACGTCGTGAACCGCTACGTTCCCACGGTCGAACTCCCATGACCCGACGAAGAAGCTGTTCGGCTCGTCCGCCGACTCGGCTCCGCACAGGGAGAGGACACCGATCCCCAGCACAGCGAGGCAAACCGCCCTGTACACGCGCCACACACCCCTCACACCGCGTCGCACCGGAGACGCACGCGTTGTGGATCACACTGCACACTATGCTGGTTCGCGCCGGCGGCGCGGCAGTCCTGTCTGCCGGCTCTCCGGGGGCTTCCCGTTCCCTGGGTTCCCCCCCTGTGTCCCCCCGCGAACGGGGAGATGGGCGGCCGGATCCCCCCCGTTCACGGGGGGACACAGGGGGGGCTTCGTTCCGGGGCCGGAAGGCTAACAGTCACCATCCTCAGGCTCGGGCGCCTCTGAGGGCGCGTCCTGCGGGATGCGCTTGTTGAACAGGTTCATCGCGCTCTCGATGCCGTTTCGGACGAACTCCTCGGCGGCGTCCGCGGCCTCGACGATGGATGGACCCACGATATCGCGCTCGGACTTGGAGAACCGGGACAGCACGTGATCGCGCATGAAAGCGCTGCCCACGGCGCACCCGATGCCGATCCGCATCCGGGGCACATCCCGGGTGCCGAGGTGGTCGATCACCGACTGCATCCCATTGTGCCCGCCGGCGCTACCCTCACGCCGCAGGCGGAGGCGTCCGAGCTCCAGGTGTACGTCATCGTGGATGACGAGGATGTCCGACGGAAGGATGCCGTAGTAGTCCGCGACGGCCCGCACGGCGCGGCCGCTGAGGTTCATGTAGGTCATCGGCTTGGCGAGGAGCACCTTCCCCTCACCGATGCGTCCGTCAGCACAGGCGGCATGATGCCGCGCCGACCACGCGCGGATCCCCCATCGCTCCGCCAGGAGGTCGATCACCTCGAAGCCGACATTGTGCCTCGTCCCGCCGTACTCGCGCGGCGGGTTGCCAAGTCCGACGAGTATCCTCACGCCGCTCGTGTGTCCTGTGCAAGCGATGGAGTCGGCGCCGCTCGGAAAGGCGGGCCGCCTCCCTGGGATGATAGCACAGGGCACGGGGGGCACAGCGCCGAAACGGGGGCTGTGCTCGGCTTGGCGCAAGCTCGTGCACACTGAAGGGACGGGCGAGACTCTTGGAGACAGTACGCTTGGATGGGACCTGGACCGTACGGGCAGAGGACCTGGAGTGCATCGGCGAGGCCGGGCTGGCGCGGGCGGTGCTGGCATCGGAGGGCTGGATCGCGGCACAGGTGCCCGGCGAGATCCACCTGGACCTCATCCGCGCCGGGCAGATGCCCGAGCCGTCGGTTGGCGCGAACATGCCCCAGTGCCGGTGGCCGGAGACGAAGTCCTGGTGGTACCGGATCTCCTTTGAGCTCGACGCCGGCTTCCCGGCGCATGAGCGCCAACGCCTGGTGTTCGACGGCCTGGACCTCTACGCCCAGGTGTTCCTGAACGGACGACTCGTCGGCGAGGCGGCGAACGCCTTCGTGCCGGCATCTTTCGATGTGCGCCCATTGCTTCGGCCCGGCCAGAACGAGCTGGTGGTGCGCCTGACGGCAGGCAGCGAGCTCGCGCCGGACGACACGCCACCCGGACAGGGCCAGCCGGAGCGGCGGCCGAGCGCAGCCGCCGGCGGCGCCGTGCCGAACCCCATGCGCGACGGCGACCTCTACGGGCACCGGATGTGGGCGGGGCGGAAGTGGCTGCGTAAGCCGCAGTTCTCCTACGGCTGGGACTGGGTCGACGCCTTGCCCAACATCGGCATCTGGCGCGGCGTCCGCCTCGAAGGTCGAAGCCATGCGACTCTGGAGGACCTCCGCCTCGACACCTTCCTCACTGATGGCCGAGTCTACCTTGAGATGGAGGCGATCCTGGAGAACCTGCACCCGTGGGCGGAGCGCGCGTGCGTTCTCGATCTTGAGATCCGCCCGCCCGACGGCAGAGCGGCCATCGAGCGCCACTACACGATCGGCGCGCCACCGGGGCGAACGCCCGTCCGGGACTCCATCGAGATACCGGGCGCGCGTCTGTGGTGGCCGAATGGCATGGGTGAGCAGTCGCTGTACGAAGTCACGGCGAGCGTCAGCGACGCGGCAGGGATGGCCTGCGACCGTCGCCGGCTGGGGATCGGCCTGCGCACCATCGAGATCGACCGCACGGGCACCGCAGAGGCGAGCCGCTTCTGCTTCCGTGTCAACGGCCAGGAGGTCTTCTGCCGGGGCGGCAATCTGGGCCCCCACGACGCCATCCTCGCTCGCATCTCCGACGCGAAGTACGAAGGCCTCGTGGCGGAGGCCCGGAACGCGAACATGAACATGCTTCGCATCAACGGCTGCTCGATCTTCGAGGGGCCGGCGTTCTACGAGGCCTGCGATCGCGCCGGGATCCTGGTCTGGCACGACTTCCCGCTCACCTGCACCACCTACCCCGATGAGGATGCGCACTTCCTTTCGGCCGTCCACGCGGAGGCGGAGGCCGCCGTCCGGATGCTGCGGCACCACCCCAGCATCGCGCTTTGGTGCGGGAACAACGAGTGTACCTGGGGCTTCCGGGACTGGTGGAACCCCGGCAAGACGAAGCCGCTGGAGCTTGGCGGGCAGAGGCTGTACAACCAGGTCCTGCCGGAGCTGTGCCGACAGCTCGACCCGCGGCGGCCCTACTGGCCCGGCAGCCCGGCGGGAGGTGAGGACCCGAACTCGGAGCTTCACGGCGACTGCCACTGGTGGCACCCCTTCTTCATGAACCCGGATATGGGCCGCCGCATTCGCCACGAGACCTTCGATGAGTGCCGGTCCCGGTTCGTCAGCGAATACGGCGTCATCGGCCCCTGCCACCTGGACTCGATCCGCGAGTACCTGGCGCCGGAGGAGATGCATCCCGGGAGCCCGGCCTGGCAGATGCACACGAATACCTTCGAAGCGCACACCGTCCGCGCGGCCATCGCCCTCCACTACGCCGACCCGGACCAGCTCAGCGTGGAGGACTACGTCCTCTACGGGCAGATGTTCCAGGCCATCATCCACGGGCGAGCCGTGGAGGCGCTGCGCTTCCGCAAGCACGATCCGGTGGACGACTGCCAGGGCGCGCTGATCTGGGCCTACTCCGACTGCTGGGGCGAGACCGGGTGGTCGATCCTGGACTACTACCTTCGGCGCAAGGCGAGCTACTACTGGTTCCGCCGCGCCTGCGCCCCGTTGAAGGTGATCGTGCGGCAGCGCGACAGCCGCCTCGTTATCCGCCTCGTGAATGACACGCTGGAGCCGTTCGCGGGGCACGTGGAGTATGGCTGGTGGCGTCTGGACGGCACCGATCGCAATGTGACCTCCGTGGTGGTCACCGTGCCGGCCAACGGGATGGTCGAGGTGGCGGCGATGCCGATCCCCTGTGGAGCCCCGGCTTCAGCCGGGGAGGCAGGGGCGGAGGCGCGCGACCCGCGGGACTGGTTGGCCGCGGCTGTGCTTCGCCAGTGCGACGGCGTGCCGATCGACCAGTCCCTTTGGCCGCTGCTCCCTCACCGCGAGCTGGCGCTGGCGACCCCTGAGATCAAGCTCACGCCGTTGCCGGATGGCTGGCTCGAGATCAGCAGCCCAGTCTTCTGCCACGCCGCGCACACAGAGGACCACGGCCACGAGCTGCTCTCCGACAACTGGCTCGACCTCCTCCCGGACGTGTCCGTGCGCGTCCGCGTCGCCGCCGGCGTGGACCCCGCCGGACTGCGCATGGAGGCCATCGGCCCCGCCGCCGACCCGGCGGCACGAACCGCGAAGGGGTACACCCCGTGACCGACGACGCCGTCCTGAACCAGCTCACTGACCTCGGGCTGAGGTACGACGGCATTCGCGCGCTGGTACTGACGAGCACGCGAGCATCGGGCGGAACCGCGTGCGACGTGCTGTCGGACTACGACCTGCTCGTCTACGCTCGCGAGCCCGCGTGGTTCCTCACGAACGACGATTGGTACCAGTCCCTCGGCGCCAGCCTGGTGATGCTCAGGTACGACTCCGACGAGGAGGACTGTCACACGCGCCTGGTCCAGTACGCGGACGGGACGCGCGTCGACTACGGCATCCGGCATGTGGACGAGCTTACTCGAGCGGGCCGCGCCGGCTCGCTACCGGCCGGGCTGGACCTGGGCTACAAAGTACTGCTGGACAAGGACGCGTGCGCTACCGCTCTTCCGCCGCCGACCTTCAGAGAGCACGTTCTCGCAGCGCCCACGGCGGCTGAGTACGCGTCGGTGGTCGATGAGTTCTGGTGGGACGTGATCTACGTGCCGAAGCATCTGTGGCGCGGGGAGATGGTCGGCGCGCAGTACTCACTGAGCTGTCTGAGGCACGATATGGTCCGCCGCGTGCTGGAGTGGTGCGTCGGGATGGAGAAGGGCTGGAGCTGGAACCCTGGCGTGTACGGGAAGCACCTCGACGGGGCATTGGATGCGGAGACGCGCCAGGAGCTGGCCGGGACCTATCCTCGCGGCGACATAGCCGAGATCTGGCAGGCGCTGTTTGGGACCGTCGTCCTGTTCCGGAAAACCGCCCTGCGCGCCGGCGCCGGCTTGGGCTACGCCTACCCGCACGACCTCGATGCCCGGGTCACTGTCTACCTTCGAACCATCCGGAATCTGGATCGCCGGGCCGCGACCAGGGCCGACCTGGCCAGGTTGCTGGCCGACGGCCTCTGCGGACAGGGGGATCGGCAAGCTGGCCCCGGGCATCCGCGCGCGGGTGGTGGCGAAGGTCACGGACCTGCTGGATGACCCTCGCCCCCATGGCGCCCGCAATCTGGCCGGACGCGCAACGGAGCGGCCGCATGATCGGGCTGTGATCATCCGGCCGATAGGGTCGGCAACAGAGCGAATGCCTTACTGCGGTTGGCGTCCGTGCCTGGGAGACGGCCTGCTGCTGAGCGGGGCCAGAGGCAGCGTGCATCCTGCTCGGGCACAACCGCTCCCGCCAGCTTCGTCGGCCGGGTGATCACAGCCCGGTCACGCGGCCGCTCCGTCGGCAGCGTGTTGCGCGGTCGCGACGCAGGCCGCCCCTGCGCCACAGGCAGGAGCCGGGCCAGGAACGTTCGCGCCGCCCGCGCCAGGTCTTCGTCCGATGCTTCGGGAGGCTCCCCAACGCCGAACCGGCGCCAGTAACTGACGATGGTCATGCCCACTACGGCGTCGTCATCCAGTGCCCGTAGCAGCACGAATCGATCGTCCGTCTCATCGCCGTAGCATTCCGCTTCGGCCCGACTGAGCAGCCGCAGGTAGAGGACATCACACTCCACGTCCCAGTGGAAGCGGATCGCGCCATCCACCGTGCCCGAAGCCGATGCCTGACCGCTCACGGCCACTCCCTCACGCCCCCCTGTGATGATCGGGCCATCCACGCACACATCGAGGACCACGGCCATGGGCTGCTCTCCGGCAACTGGCTCGACCTCCTCCCGAACGTGCCCGTGTGCGTCCGCGTGGCTCCCGGCGTGGGTGCCACGAGGCTCCGCATGGAGACGATCGGCCCGCCTCTGGCGGGCGGTGGGGATTGAGCTCCCGCCTGACGAAGGCTCAGTGCCCACTGCCCACCATCGCGTAGGGGAAACCACCGTCTGTCCCTAGTTTCCCTAGTTTCCCTAGTTTCCCCCTAGTTTCCCCTTAGTTTCCCTAGTTTCCGTCCCTAGTTTCCCTAGTTTCCCGCCAGTGGGGTCAACCTGCTGCCAGCCTGTCCCCTCGATCAGCACCTCGGCCCAGATGTGGCCGCTGGCGCCGTAGAGCCACCCGCCCACCTGGCGGGTCGGCACCCCTGCGGCCCGGGCGAGGGTGACAGCGAACCGGGACAGCCACGAGTGGCACTTCACT
>Ga0315288_10002450_pt1 | contig 24009 bp, 19 predicted proteins | sample YL17G11_20_MG_FD_203454 | JGI IMG/M metagenome (GOLD analysis project Ga0315288, IMG submission 203454) | Sediment microbial communities from Yellowstone Lake, YNP, Wyoming, USA - YL17G11_20 | ecosystem: Environmental > Aquatic > Freshwater > Lake > Sediment | place: USA: Wyoming | collected... | reverse complement strand
ACGTCCTTATCGCCGGGGAAGTGGGCACGCAGGGACACATAAAGATAGGCGACAACGTGATGATTGCGGGGCGCACGGGAGTAACCAAAGACGTCCCGTCCAACGTCGCCATATCCGGCTTCCCGCACATGCTGCACGAGAAATATCGTCGTTTGCACATATTGCAGAAAAAACTTCCAGAACTTTTCGAGAGGGTGAAAAACCTCGAAGAGACGTTTGAGAGGCTCCATGGAGTATCAAAAGACAATAAGGAATCCCGTTGAGTACGAGGGGATCGGCATCCATAGCGGAGCCAAAGTCAAGGTGCGTTTCAAGCCGGCCGACGCCGATGCGGGCGTCAATTTTGTCCGCGTTGACCTGCCGGAAAAACCGCGCATCCCCGTCAACGCAAATTCCATCTCTTATCGCATGCGCCGCACGTCGCTCAGGCGCGACAGCGGAGAAGTGAACACCGTCGAGCACCTTCTGGCCGCGTTGAGCGGCATGGGCATCGACAATCTCAACATCGAGGTTGACGGCCCGGAGCTTCCCGGCGGAGACGGGAGCGCGCTTACGTATGTGCAACTCCTCAAACAGGCGGAGATTGTCACACAGGAGGCGCAGAAAAAAGTTTTCGAAGTCAAAGCGCCCATCGCGGTGGCGGAAGACGACGTTACGCTCATTGCGCTGCCCAACGAGGGCGGACTGACCATTTCGTATACACTGGACTATGCCGCCCCGTCGGTCGGCTCGCAGTTCCTCTCCGTACGTGTGACCGAGGAAACCTTTGAGCGCGATATCGCGCCCGCAAGAACGTTCTGCCTTAGCAGCGAGGTTGAGGAACTCCAGAGGCAGGAACTCGGTAAAGGGGCGAACTATGAGAACACGCTTATCGTCGGCGATAACGGCGTCATTAACAACACGCTTCGCTTCCCGGACGAATTCGTGCGCCACAAGGTCCTGGACCTCATCGGCGACCTCTTCATACTGAATGCAAAATTGCATGCCCATGTCGTGGCCAACAAGTCCGGCCATCCGATGAACATGAAACTCGTCAAGAAAATCCTTGAGGAGATGCGCCGCCAGGAAGACGAACAGACAACACGCAACGAAACCTCGCTGGGCATCCGCGAAATTCAGAAAATACTGCCTCACCGCTATCCGTTCCTGCTCATCGACCGCGTCATAGAACTGGACGGATACAGGCGCGCCGTGGGGATTAAGAACGTCACATACAATGAAGCGTTTTTCCAGGGACACTTCCCGGGCCAGCCAATCATGCCGGGCGTGCTGATATTCGAGGCGCTTTCGCAACTCGCGGGTGTGTTGCTCCTGCGCAAGATGGAGAACGTAGGCAAGACCGCCGTGTTGCTGAGCATCGACAAGGCGCGCATACGCAAGACGGTCGTGCCGGGCGACCAACTCGTCCTCGAGGCCATTGCCACCAAGGTCAAGAGCCGCACCGGCCAGGTCAGTGCGCGCGCCAAGGTTGACGGCAAGGTCGTGGCGGAGGCGCAGATCCGCTGTATGCTTGTGGACACGTGATTACCTTGCGTCCCATTGTGTTCCGGCGTTTGCCGAAAATGGACGCAGATCCTGTTCAACCCTCTACCGAAGCAAACTATGGCAATACACCCGACAGCACAGATTCACCCCGATGCTAAACTCGGCAAGGATGTCGAGATCGGCGCGCATACCGTCATCGGCCAGTACGTTGAAATAGGCGACGACACGCGCATCGGCCCCAACTGCACCATTTTGGGGCATACCACCATCGGTCGCAACAACACGATTATCGGTAACGCGGCCCTGGGCACTCCGCCGCAGGACCTTTCCTATCGCGGCGAGCCGACCCTCCTTCTCATCGGGGACGACAACACATTTCGCGAATTCGTCAGCGTCAACGTCGGCACGGTCAAGGGCGACGGCGTCACGACAATCGGCAGCAGGTGCCTTTTCATGGCTTGCAGCCACGTTGCCCACGACTGCATCGTAGGCAACAACGTAATCATGGTCAACAACACCCTTCTCGGCGGGCACTGCAAGGTTGAGGACCACGCCATCATCAACGGCGCTGCCGCCGTCACCCAGTTCGCCACGGTCGGGACCGTCGCGTATATAGGCGGGCTTTCGCGCGTCGTGCAGGACGTTCCGCCTTTCATGATCATCGAGGGCCACCCGGCGAAAGTCCGCGGCGTGAACATCATCGGCATGAAACGCAATGGTTTTTCCGAGGACGCAATCAATGCCATTAAGGAAGCGCACAGGATGATTTTCCGCTCCGGCGTTGCCGCGAGCAAGGCATTTGAGGAACTCGATGCCCGCTACGGTTCCGTTCCCGAAGTCCTTTACCTCCTGGAATTCCTGCGGAACAAACAGAAAGGCAAGAATGGCCGCGCAAGAGAAGCACTCAGAAAACCGCATTAAGGCCGCGGTCGTCGGGGTCGGTCACCTGGGCAGGCATCATGCCCGCATTTACGCGGAACTGCCCGGCGTCCAACTCGTGGCGGTGGCGGATACAAACCAGAAGCGCGCCGAGGGGATCGCTCAAACCTGCCACTGTAAACCGTGCGGCGACTACAGAAAACTCATCGGCCGCGTTGACGTGGTGAGCGTGGCCGCGCCGACGGAACTCCATCACGAGATTGCAAAGGAGTTTCTTGAAGCGGGCGTTGCCGTCCTTGTCGAGAAGCCGATGACGAAGACGCTCGAAGAAGGGGAAAGGCTCGTCGCCATCGCGCGCGCGAAGGGCGTGACACTGCAGGTGGGCCACGTGGAGCGCTTCAACCCCGCGGTCATGGCCGTTCAACGGTTCATCAAGCCGCCGAGATTCATCGAGTCGCACCGCCTCAGCCCCTATACCTTCCGCTCGCGCGACATCGGCGTGGTGATGGATTTGATGATACACGACATCGACATCATCCTGCACCTCGCCCAATCCGAACTGGTCAACGTGGAAGCGCTGGGCTTCGGTATTATCAGCAAGACCGAGGACATCGCCAACGCGCGCCTGACTTTCGCGAACGGCTGTGTGGCGAACGTTACAGCGAGCCGCATTTCCAACAAGGCCATGCGCAAGATGCGGCTGTTCAGCGACGATTCCTACGTTTCGCTTGACTACGGCACGCGCGAGGCGTTTATCTACCGCCCGACGGAGAAGATACTTTCCGGCGAGTTCGACGTGGAAGAATTTCTGCGGTCAGTTGACCTTACGAAGGTGGCGGAATTGAAGGACCTCGTCTTCAAAGACCTTGTGCACATCGAGAAGTTGCAGATGGACGAGCACGAGCCGCTCAAGGCCGAGATTGAGTCGTTCATCAACGCGGTGAAAACCGGCAGCGAGCCCGTCGTTACCGGCGAACACGGCCTCCGCGCGATGAAGGCCGCCATGATGATCACGGAAAAAATCCGCACGCACTCCTGGGGCAAAGCATAGGCGTCGAAGTCAACAGTGATCCGGAACCAGCGCAACATCGCAGTCCTTGCCGGGGAAAAGTCCGGCGATATCCATGCCGCAAGACTCGTCGCCGAGTTGAGGCGGCTTGATTCCTCGTTCGCCTTTTGGGGCGTCGGCGGGGACGCGATGAAGGAAGCCGGAGTTGACCTCATCACAGACACGACTTATCACGCGCCGATCGGCCTGATGGGCGTCCCGCGCGCCATACGAGAACAGACGGGCCTGATGATGCACATAGTATGGCGCGTGCAGCATGAACGCCCCGCCGCGGTCATCCTTGTGGATTATCCCGATTTCAACCTTCGCGTCGCCGCGCGCATTCACCGGCTGGGCGTGCCCGTCATATATTTCATCTGCCCGCAACTTTGGGCCTGGCGCTCACACCGCATCGAGAGAATCAGAAAATACGTGGACAAGTTGTACGTCCTGTTTGATTTTGAGAAAGCAATGTACGACAAACTTGGCGCGGATTGCGAGTGGATGGGGCACCCGATAATCGACGCGATTTATCCCGCTCCGCAGGCGGACCTGCGCGCGGAGATGGGTATCGCGCCGGACAGATTGCTTGTGGGAATCCTGCCCGGCAGCCGCAAGAGCGAGTTCCGCCTGATTGCGCCGGTGCTTCTTGAAGCGGCGCGAATCGCGCGGGACGAGTTGGGCGATTTCGCCGCGGTAATGAGCCGCGCGTCAGCGATAACGGACGAGATGATTGCGAAAGTTGATACCGCCGGTATTGCCATTGTACCGGGCCGGACAACCGATATCCTTCGCGCGTGCGATGTGGCGCTCGTCGCCAGCGGCACGACCACGCTGGAAGCCGCCGCACTCATCAAGCCGATGGTTGTGGTGTATGTCGCCTCGCCTTTTACCTACTATCCGCTGATTCACCTCCTTGAGATACCGGACTACGCCCTGCCCAACATCGTGGCCGGGCGGCGCATCGTTCCGGAGTACATCCAGCGCAAGGCCAGGCCCCGGGCGATTGCGACGGAACTGGTCTCGCTCGTAAAAGATAAAGGGAAAAGCGAAGCGATGAAAGAGGAACTGAGGAAAGTCCGCGAGAAACTAGGCCCGCCCGGCGCCATCAACCGCGCCGCCACCTCCATGCTGAAATTTCTTGACCGCAAAGGCCTGCCCCGATCTATCGGGGACGCAGAGAATTGAACCACGGAGGACACGGAGGCAACCATGTAGGGAACGGGTTTTAACTTGTTCCGGTTTGGGGCTGTAGTTGCATGGCTTGCCATGCCCATCTTTTGTGGCAGCGCGGCTTGCCCGCCCGGCGCCATCAACCGCGCCGCCGTTGGCGGCCGGATTCTCCGCCGCCGAGAATGCCGTCATTGCGGACGGCGGATAACAACTTATGAATCACACAAATAATAGACAGCGCATCTGCGCCGCACTTTCAAATCGCTTGTCCTCCATCTCCTATCAGGTTGGACGGGGAACTTCTATCCCTGAACTGCCACATATGCTCGGCGCACTCAAAGGAAGAGGCGGCGTTCATCACGCAGCCTCTTGCGAATACCAAATATGCGTCAGCCGTCTTACTTGCGCGACTTCCTCCTCGCGATTCCGCTGCAAGGCCCAGCAGCGCCGAAATGTAGAACGGGTTAGGTGGCCTTATGCCAGCCACGAAAGATAGCACAGATACACCGCCTTCCACTCCCTAATGATCACCCACCGTTTCCCCAGGATACGGCCCTTATACCGGCTTTCGAAAATGACAGCTTCCGAACTCGCGTGCCATGAAAGTTCCTCGTCTGAATCCCATCCGAATACAAATCCCATCACCTCCCGCGGGGACGAAAGGAGGTGCTCGATGTTGGTATCACCGGGAATCATGGGACCGTAGGTCCTATGGGCCTGGGGCCACTTTGTGACATCTACTAATGGTAAGTTTGACATGGCAACCACGATCTTTTCTTGTTCGCTTCTCGTTAATCGAAGGAAGGAAGCGCTCACCAGAAGCAATTTCGCGTTATCCCGCACATACTCGTCCGGGTCGTAGAACGCTTTTTGCAGCCATTTAACCGACTCCACTTCTTGTAAGCCATGTCTAACAAGAGCTTTCAGCCCTGCCTTTCGTACACCCGGATCAGCGTGATCCAGGGCTTGGCACAAGACTGACTCCAAAACTTCACGGTCGGCCATCTCATCAATAATGCGTTGGGTGGCGAGAGGCGATTTAACCAGCGACAGGGCCTTGAAAACCGCTTTTAGCACCTCTTTATCTGAGTCTTTCAGGGCATTGATAAGATGCTCAACGACGCCCTCCCCGCATTGGCAGAAGCATCGGCCTATTTCTCCAAGGCCGGCTGCCGCCGCCTTTCGTACATCCCAAGCATTCCTGCCCAGCAGCAAACCGCCAAGAAATCCTACAGCACGAGAATCCCTCATGTCCCTCAGGAGCGACACCGCCCAGTCCCTCTCCTTTGGGTCAGAGGACTTGAGCGATTCCAAGAAGTCTGTCTCACGGACAGTGTCCACCACCAATTTGGCTTTGGTGGCATATGTGACCTTTGCAGTCGCTGGGCGTAATAGTTTGACTTCGTACTGATTGGGTGACTTCCCGATGCCAAGGAAACCTTTCGAGCCAGCCTTGGATAGCGCGACGTTCCGTAGAATAAATGAACTGTCTACTTTCGCCCGAACTTGGGACTGGATACCGTGTTCATCATAGGCATTGATTTGTAACGTCAACTCTTGGCTTGGAGACAGATCCTCCAATTCTAGGATGGTATGATCCGGCGGAACCTTCCGGCGAGCATCACTACGGGCGAGTTCCACACTGTACCCGACGCCCCGGCAACTGTGTTGCCCAGCCTCTTTGTCCTTCTTTTCCTGAACAACATAATAGTCAGCAGGAACCTCCACGGCAATTCGTGCCCTTGCCGCGTCCAGTGATTCCGCTTCGATGGTAAACTTCTTGAATGACATGCTCATGCTAGATCTAATTGGGCCACTTGCACCTGTAGTGATGGCCTTCGGTTCAGATGATCCAACGATCATTCTCTCCTAGCCACATGCCAAGCCCACCGATTTCGTGCCAGAGTGACTCGATCCTGGCTGAGACCTGTGTGTCTTGATAATGCGCTTGCTTGACGACCATGGAAAAGGTTTCCCTCATTCTCTCGACCCCGCCTTCAAAATAAAGGTGCCAACCAGCCATTCGTATGAATGCCCATGATATTTGGCGAAGTCCGCCGACAGCGAGCATGGGCCTTTCATCCTGTCCAGACCGCCCCCCCCATTTCTTGAGAGGTGCGGTTGGATCTAGTTCTACCGGGAAGTACTCCGACCAGCCTGCTGATGGCGGCAAGGAGTTGATCTGAGAGATGATCTTTCTATGTCGCTCAGGAAGCACAGATCGACGCATTGCCGACGAAGGTATGTCTATACCATCAATGAAGTCTCGAAGAGACATTCCACATTTCCTACAGCGTGGCCAGTCCGAGGTGTAAGTTGCCTCGCCCCATTCTTCAGATGTATGCTTCCATTGATGATCGTGGTCCTTGTTCTGATCGGTCATATCTCTACTCCTTTCTCAATCTTGCATCGCTATCGGGATTTGGCAAGATTTTCAAACATCTCAGACACTTTTGACACTTCTGGGTAGACACTTTGAAGGTGATTCAGGTCTGCGTTTCTGCCTCCAAATTACTACTTGCCTCACCGATTGTCAATGGACAATTTCTTTACGCCTCTTCGTATCTGGTCCTCCTTTCTTCTTTGATCCGTGCTGTTTTGCTTTATTGGACATTCGAGGTTCGCAAGAGCGATGTTCTACCGGTGTAACAATTTCATCGTTTTTTCATTTTCCCGCCGGATTTTTCGGCAAAACGACCCTTCTGCGGCAAATAAGATCATAGCTGAAGGAGGAAGGAGGAAGGATGAAGGAGGAAGGAGGAAGGGCACCCCGATTTCATCGGGGAGAGAGGTGAGCAGTAGAGCAGGCGAGCAGGAGAGGAGTAGAACAAGCGAACAGTTGAAAGGCAGGGACAAGCCGGCCCGATTTCATCGGGCAGAGCAGTTGAACAGTGGAACAGGTGAGCAGGTGAATGGCAGGGGCAAGCCGGCCCGATTTCATCGGGGAGAGAGGTGAGCAGTGGAGCAGGCGAGCAGGAGAGCGAAATGAAATCACAGTCCCGATATTCCTCGTTTTTTAATAGACGAAAGATCGGGACGGCTGTGCCACATTTGCGGTGAAAATACATGGCGAATGACATCGAAAAGGCCATCGAGGACAACCAAGCGGGCCGAAGGGGGCCAAGGGCGATTCGGGCGAGATTGAGCAGCATGATTTGATGCAGCAGGTCGAATCCGTACGCTACGTAAATGGGACCTGGTTCCTCGTTGGACACGGGGTCAGTGGTTGGCCGGCATTTTGTCGGCCCAGTATTTCCAGGCGCCTTTCGTGGCCGCGCGCGCGGCGTTCTCGATTTTTTGGAAGCGCTCCAGCGTGCCGGAATCGTTCTGCAACTCGTTCGTGTTGACGTGGGCGTATCCCTCTTCAAGCAGTTTCTCATTCAGGAGAATGCCGTCGGGCAGATAGACAAGCGCCTCGTCGTAGGTGATTGCCGCATTCGACGCGCCCGGCTTGTATTCTATCTTGACGACGATCTTCACTTCCTTTCCGGTCAGGCTGTCGCTGAAGAATTTGCGCGCTTCATCCTTGTAATCTTTCTCCCAGGGGAGCGAGATGGGGACGCTGGACGCCCGGACGCCGTAAAGGCCGTAGTTTTTCCCTTCGGCGGTGGTGAAGCAGTCCACGCCGACCGTGCCGTGCACGCGGACGGTCTTGTTGCTGTCCTGTTTCGCTCCGTTGTTGAGTTTGTCGCAGCCGGCGCAGATCGTGATTGCGGCCAGAAGGAGGCAGGAGATTTTGATATATCCTTTCATGACACGTCCTCCGCATCGCATTCAAGGATAAAGGATGAAGGATAATTATTAAGTAGTCATCTTTTTCAGAATTTCTTCATCCTTAATCCTTCATCCTTTATCCTTCCCGTAATTAGTGTATCGGGTCCAAGGCGGCTTATCTTGAGGTCCGTGAGAGACAGCGCGTCGGCGACTTTTGCGATGCCCGCGCCGCCGACCGCGGTGACGGCGGTCTTTCCCGCAAGGATTTTCGGCGCGATGATGGCGCGCACCTCGTCAACGGCCCCTTTCTCGAACGCGTCCGCCAATACCTCGGCGCCTCCTTCGATGAGGACGTTGGTGAATTCGCGCTCCCTGCCGAGATGGTGGAGGAGCGCGATGATGTCCACTTTGTCTTTTGATGAGCCGAACGGCATTACCTCGAGGCCGAGTTTTTGCAGTCTTTTTATTTTTTTGACCGGCGCGGATTTTGAGACGGCCACGAGCGTGTCCGCCCAGCGGGCTGTTTCGACAATTCTGCTGTTGAGCGGCAGGCGGCAGCGGCTGTCGAGGATGATCCTTGTGGGCTGGTAGTCTTCGGGGGCGGCGCCTTTGGGCTGCCAGTAGCGGACATTGAGGAGGGGATCGTCTCGGAGCACGGTGTTGATGCCGACGATGACGCCGTCAACCTGGGCGCGGAGGCGATGCGCGTACTTGAGGGCCTCCTCGGAAGAGATGCCGCGCGAATCGCCGGTGTATGCGGCGATTTTCCCGTCAAGGGTCATTGCCCACTTTGCGATGACCCGCGGCATGCCGGTCATGATGCGTTTGAAGTATCCGGGATTCAGGCGGAGCGCTTCGGCGGCGAGAACTCCTTCGACGACTTTGACGCCCGCGGCCTTGAGTTTTCTGATGCCCTTGCCGTGCACTTTTGGGAAGGGGTCGCGGGTGGCGATTACGACTTCGCGGATTCCCGCTTCGATGACCGCGTGAACGCAGGGAGGTGTCTTGCCGAAATGGACGCACGGTTCGAGGGTGACATAGAGGGTTGCGCCGCGAGCGGCTTTGCCCGCGGATTCCAGGGCATATACTTCGGCGTGGGGGCCGCCGTAATACTTGTGCCGGCCGGTTGAGATGATTCCGCCGTTCTTGACGATTACCGCGCCGACCATGGGGTTCGGTTCGACCTCGCCGCGGCCTTTTGCGGCAAGGCGAAGGGCAAGCGACATGTATTTTGCATGGTCAATTGCCATAGGCGCGAACTTGCAATCTTGTCAGCCTGCGCGCAGCACCACGGCCGGGTTGAGCCTTGCGGCCCTGTATGCAGGCCCCACGCCCGCAAAGAGACTTGTGAAAACTCCCAGCCCCAGCGCGCCCAGCCGAATGTACAGCACTTTCGGGAAATCCCACGAAAACAGCGTGTCGATGCCGCGCAGGTTCGTCACGTCGGACAGGAAGTCTCTCAGCGCGATGTCCGATCCCCACATGAAAAGGTGCGCCGCCACTATTCCTATCAAGCATCCTACAAGGCCGATTACGAAGGCCTCTATGAGATATATGGACGAGATGTCGCTTCGGGTCCCGCCCACGGAACGGAGTATTCCGATTCGTGGCGCCTGCTCCATGATTGAAATGGACAAGCCGTTGAAGATGCCTATGGCCGCGACAAGCGCGATGATGAGGCAGAACGTCACCGCCACCGCGAAGAGATATGTTGCGCCGCGTGAGACGATGATGCTCATGTCCTGCACCTCAGTCGGCTGGGGCAAATATCCGGCAAGGACAATGTTTTCCTTGATATTGTCGAGGTCCTTGATTTCGTTTGCTTCAACGACGAAGCGGCTGTAATTCGGCAAGGGTCTATCGGGCCGCTGCTCCTTGTTCCATTCCACGGCGTACCGGTAGGGGACCGCGATGGAGAAACGCGAGACGGAGTTGTCGCGCCCCACGACCTTGCAGCGGTAGGCCTTATTGTCATCGACAACTATGTAAAATGTTGCCCTGCCCTCGACGTATTTTCTGAATTCCTCGACGATCGTATCGTTGCCGCCCCCGCCCCCGAGGGTACTTACGAATTCCATGAATATATTGGGGACGAGGATGGGGACGTAATCCTCCTTTTCCTCTTGTACAATCGGCGGCACCGGGGTGGGGGTAGGGAAGGTGACATCCTTTAAGTTCACGGGCTGTACGTCATTATGCTTGAACTGTGGATAGGACTTGAACAGGCCGACATCGACCCCAACGACGTCAAACACTTTGAAGGGAGCGGAGGCATCCTTAATTAATATTCCAAGCCGGGGATCAATCGGCAGTTCGCGGTAGATGCCCTTGACGGGCCCTGCGCTGTTTTCGATGGCGCGATAGGCGGAATCGTCCAGCGCCTTTGCCGGGGTCGAATCCTTTTCCTTCATTTTTACCACGAGCAGGTTTTCCCTTATCGCCCCTACGTTCTTGTCAACGTAGGCCTTGGCTCCGAAAATTATGGACACGAGGAATACAAGCGCAGCAGTTCCGACCGACACGCCAAGGGCCAGCATGAATGTGCGGCCCTTCTTGGCCATCACGCCTTCGCACGCCAGCAGCATTTTATTGGTCAGTTTCATGGTTTCCGCCCTTTGTTCCCGTGTCAGATACGATCCGTCCGCCTTCGATGGTAATCATGCGCCGCGCCTGTGAGGCGACTTCCCGGTCGTGAGTAACTATCAGCAGCGTTGTGTTTTGTTCCGCGTTTATCTTACTGAGAAGATTTATGATCTCGGCGCCCGTGTGGATGTCAAGGTTGCCTGTCGGTTCGTCAGCGAGCAGGATGGTGGGATTGTTTATTATTGCTCTCGCTATCGCGACTCGCTGGCACTGACCGGCGGAAAGTTGGTTTGCGCGCTGGTTGAACTTATCAGCCAGTCCGACCAGCGCAAGGCGCGTCTCCGCCATCGCCCGCGCTTCAGCCCAAGAGGCGTTTGCGAAAAGCATCGGCACCATTACATTGGCCGCGGCGGTCTGCAACTGCTGGAGATGGAAAGACTGGAATATGAAACCGATGGACTTGTTGCGGAACTGCGACAATTCCGCGTCGCCTGCGGTCGTAATATCGTGCCCATCGACGATCACCGAGCCTTCGCTTGGCTGATCGAGGCCGCCGATCATGTTGAGCAGCGTGGTCTTGCCGGAGCCGGATTGCCCGATGACGGCGACGAATTCGCCGGCCGGGATATCCAGATTTATGTTATCCAGCGCGGCCAGATGGCTTCCGGTCGCAGTGCGATATATTTTGGAAACGTTTTTGAGCGATATAATTGCCATGGACCAGAAAAAGGTAGTGGTCTTCGTTGACTCCCATCCCGCATTATAGCAAAGCGGGAAACCTCTGCAATCTATTATTGCTTCCTCGTGAACGGTTTTCTGCGTTATTCCGCCTCTTTGTGGGCATTATGGAGGAGTGGACTGTTTGGGCCGCGGCGGTTCCCGCGGCTTGATTGTCTTGAAAATTTCAGCAGAAGCATGCGTTTTGTTGTGGATGTAATCTTCACGCGATCCGCGATCCTGTGGCCGACGACCCAGATGATCCCCTTCTTGTCCGCGACAAGGGGGACTTGCGTTCGGTGGTCCGCGGGAACCTTGCGTTCTGCGAGGAACTGAAGCACCTTCTTGTCGCCGGGCGCGCCCAGGGGGCGGAACCTCTCGCCCGGTCGGGTGAAGCGCACAACCAGCGCGCCACGGACGGCGTCCCTGTCGATTATCTCTGACCACCCGTCATGTTTATCGCCATGGTGCTGGCGGCTTGTGCCGCCGCAATATATCACGATACCGTCGTCAATTCTTGCGGAGCCGCCGACAGGGAGTCTTGCGACGTTGTGCGATGGTCTGGCCTTTGGCGCTTTTTCTTTTTGCAGCCGTATAGCATAAGCGTCTCTTACCGCGATCATTCCCGGCAGATGCAACTCTTTTCCCGTGGTTCCGGTGCGTGCCAGTTCCAGCAATGATGAGTAGTGTTTTTTATTCATCTCCTTGAGAGGTATGCAGGCGTTCTTGAGGACGTGTTTCAGGATGAGTTGCGCGCGCGCTTCCGGAACTGTTTCCAGCAGGTTCAGGGGGATGGTTAAGACTCCGCTTTGACTCCACGTCACAGGAATACCGGCATTCTCAACCTTTGCGGTGATGTCCTTCCCGGCGGTCTCGCACCACTGGCGTGCGATATCGGCAAGGCGCAGCAATGCCTCGTCCACGGCGGGATTGTACTCCCGGCGAAGAAGCGGCAACAACTCGTTGCGCAGGCGGTTTCTCATGAACTTCCTGCCCAGATTACTCGTGTCAATCCGAGACGTTTGTCCGATTTCCGTCAGGCAATCCAGAATCTCGGAACGGCGGAGGGCGAGCAAGGGCCTCACTATCATGGCGGTTTTGGCCTTGTGTCCAAGGCCCAGCGGCCTTTTGGCGGGAATTCCGACAAGGCCCTCTATCCCGGTGCCGCGGACGATGCGCTGAAGGATCGTTTCCACCCGGTCGTCGGCATGGTGGCCAAGGGCGATGATGACCGGCGCATGCGGCGCTTTTCTTGTAACGGCCAAGGCCGCTGTCCGGAAGACGCCGTACCGTGTTTCGCGCGCGGCTTCTTCGAGTGACAGTTTACGGCGGCGCGCAAAACTTGGAACGTCAACATGTTTCACGGTAAGCGGTATATCAAGCGTAGCAGCGAGATCTTTGCAGAATTTCTCGTCGGCATCGGCTTCACCGCCCCGGATCATGTGATTCAGGTGCAATGCATGCAGAGTTACCCTGATTGCCCCGGCGTCGTTAAGCGAGCGAAGTAATCTCAGCAGCGCGACGCTGTCCGGGCCGCCGGAAAGCCCCACCAGGACTTTCGCGCCGTCGGGCAGAAGCGCGTGTTTTCTCACATATTGAAGTACTTTGCGCTCTATGGGAGTCAGGATCATCTTGGAACTCCGTGAGGAATTGCCAAGTTTATGTTTCATCAAATCATACGTCAAGGTTATTTGCTCGACGATTGATGGAAAACTGAACCAAAACGCTGTATCTTGCGTTAACATTAATACCATTGACGGGTGAATGACACTCTGTTACCATCTTGGGGTTGTTTTGTGTCCGCGCTGGCGGGCAAGGCATTTATCAGCAGCAAAGGAGAGTCATCAATGTTATCAGGCACAATTATCAGGAGAGTTGGTCTGGCGGCGGCAATCATTTTTGCGCTTATCTCTATCGTACCCTCTGTGCGACCAACACATGCCGACGAGACTCCCGGCGCAGCGCAGGTTCAAATGGCTGTGGATTCCGCACTTCACGACATGATAAAGGGGCGCTTTGAGTCAGCGCTCACGAAGGTTGAAGATGCCCTGAAGGCGGACCCCAAGAACGTAAGCGCCAATCAACTCCGTGCGGACGTCTGCTCGCTCTGGCAGCCCGAATACAACAAGAGCAAATTGGAAGAAAGCAAGAAGGTCCTTTCCGAACAGAACGCGCCCCTGTCATACGTGACGACGGTTACGGAAAGCATTGGGGGCGGCCAGACTGACGCCGCAATCCAGCAGATGAAGAAAATCATTCAGGAGACACCCGAGAGCGACCGCAGGAGCCTTAACCAGTACATCCTTGCCCTTGCTTACCTTAAGGCCAGCAAGGGAGCGGAGGCGTTCGACGCGTTGAACGAGGCGCTGGGATGGGACGGGGAGTTTGAGGAGGCATATTACGATCTCGCCAACATGTACATGCAATTGGGACGCAGCAACGAAGCCTTGCGAATGACCGAACTCCTGCTGGACCGAAACAAAAGCAACGAAGATTGGCTTCTCCTGAGAGCGGCCATATCCGCAAGTACCGACAGGACCGGTGAGGCGGTATGGATCGCCTCGGGGTTGCTGAAAAAATTTGAGAACATGAAGATCGAAACGGGCAGAAGGGTCGGTCTTGCCCACCATGTGCTTGCGCTTGCCAATTTCCGCAATTTCATAGCAATGCCCGAAAAGGCCAAGATGGACGAACTGATGGCCCCTGCGCTGGCGGAGTGCGCTAACGCGGAAAATGCGCCGGATGTGACAAAGAAACTCTCAGCGCTTGACAACGCCATCTCCAAGGCTGTCCCGATCATAAGCCAGGCCAATTTAGGCGAACAGATCAACCTGATCGGTAAGGCCAAAGCCGAAAAGGATAAGGACAAACAGGCTGCGGCCGCTCAGGATGCCTTGGATAACCTCAAGAAGTTCCTCACCGAATTAGGCGATCGCAAGGAAAAATTCCGAAAAGACATGCTTGACAACGCTGACTTGGCCATTAAGGCCGACTCCACCATGTCCGAGCCGTACAACCTGCGGGCCTCTTACTATATTCGCGAGAACGGCCCGGACCCCGCCAAGGTGGCGGAGAATCTCGCCAAGGCAACGGAGGATTATGATGCATATCTTAAGATTCGCCCGGATTCGACGACTCAGCGTTACTATCTGGGCATTGTTCGCCTGATTCAGGGTGAGGCCGAGGGCAAGTTCGACGAGGCCTCGAAGATTTTCTCGGAAATCAAGGACGCCGACGGCTCGGTCAATGAAATGTCATACATGGGAGCGGGACTTGTGGCCGGGCTGACCGGCAACGCCGACGCCGCAAGAAAGGCCTTTGAAGACCTCCGCGCGGTGCGTGAAAAGAAGCAACTGGGCGAGAACGCGTTTTTCGAACTGATGCTTGCACACGCGTGCCTCGCACAGGGCAAGGGTGATGACGCGAAGCCGCACCTCAAGGTCGGCGCCTCGGCTTTGGGCGGGCTGGCGATCACGCCGGAAACCAACTACGCGGACCTTCTAGGCCCCGCTGATATCACCGCCGCCGATATTGGAAAGCTCAACTTCTCACTCGCGTTGACCGACGCCGGCTTCACCGAGCAGGCCATTGCGGAATGCGACAAGTTCCTCGAAGCAGTTAAGACAAGTGTGGCGGGGCGCTTCTTCCACTTCATGCTGATTCGCAACAAGCCGGAATTGCTGGATGCCGCCAAAAGCGACCTTGAGAGTCTCCGGAGGGACTTCGAGCAGAAGGACCCAAAGAACGTTACTCCGTACCTCGCCACAGCACTCCTTTATAGCGACATGAGAGCGAAGTCGGCGACAGAGAAGGAAGGCAAGGAATATGAAGATAAGATGATTGCCGAGTACGAGGCTGCCATAAAGGCGAACCCTGATTTCGGCAACACGTACGCGATATACGCGCAGTTGCTTGTTTCCCGCGGGCAAATCTATCAGGCGGTGGAGAAAGCCAAAGAGGGCTTTGACAAGGATCCCATCAACCGCGCCCTCATGCAGGCCTATACCCAGGCGGTGCAACTTGGAGGCGAAAAAAAGCCCAAGGACTTCATCCCGAATATTTACAAGCAGTACATCAAGGGCGTCGAAGACTTAACCGAGCCGGGCGTTGATCCTTTGGACGGCATGCTGGCCCTGGCCAGTTATTACCGTCAGATCGGCCAAACGAAGGACGCCTTTGCGGAATTCTCCGCTGTGAGGGACATGATTGAAGGTATCAAAGATGCACAGGAAAAGGAAAACCAGCGCAAGAAGTATCTGCTGGCGTACATGAACCTGCGCGAGTTGAGCCTCGCGGAGAGCAAGACCGATGATGCCAGAAAATACAACAGCGAAGTCAGGGCAATAAGCCCCGAAACTCCGGGTTCCGACCATTTTGAGGGCCTTTGCGCGCTGATAGAGGGCAAGAATGATGAGGCGCAGAAGGCGTTCGAGGCCGAAGTCGCTAAGGGCAGCCTCAGCATGACCACGGCGATGTCGAAGGCGGGTCTGGCGGTCATTGCACTCAAGAGGGCCGCCAGTGCCAAGGATGTCGATGCCGTTCATGCTCTGATTGAATCCGGCCTGAAAATGGAGGACCTGATACTTAAGAGGGAGAAAGAGATTTACGGCAGGGACGCCACCAATGTCCGCACGATGGGCGGGTACCTCTCCTTCGTGAGCGTGTGCGCGTTCCTCGCGCAGAGCAAGTTTGAGCAGGCAGAGAACCCCGGCACGGAATCACACAAAATCGGGTACGCCGCCAAGAGGCTTAACAAGGCGTCCGTGCTGTTCCCCGGCTCCGAGGGCTTGCTTGCTACAGAGACAACGGCGTTTAAGGGCATTAACCTGGCTAACGATGTTCTGGCGAAATGGGACAGTGACAAGGAGAATGGCCCCAACTTCTCGGACCTTGCCATCGGTTCTTTTTTCCTGGGGCAGGGCGTATTCCGGGAGGCCGTCAACCACTTGGAAAACGAAATCGCCAAGAATCCCAACAACTTTATCGCGTTGCTCTTTGAGGCGCGCGCGCAGAAAGCGCTTGGCAACGAACCACGCGCCGTGGAACTGCTGAAAAAGTGCCAGGATGACGCGGAAGGCAAGAAGTTCATCCCTGCCTACACGGAACTATATTTTATTTATATGAGCCGTGACGTGAAGGATCACGCTGCAATCCGTGGCATCCTCGAGGCGATGTGTGGAATCGACCCGATGTTCCGTCACGAGTATGCGCGATACCTGGCGGAGGACTATGTCTCCGCGAAGGAGGGCGAGAACTTCGATCTCGCGATTGAGCAGTACGAAATTCTAATAAAAGAGAAGAACCTGCCCGACCGCTATGTCGCCCTTAACGGCGCGGCTTGGCTGATCGTTCAGCACCACGGCGGTGATAAGGACGCACTGGCGAAGGCCGAACAAGATGCCAGGGAAGCCGTGAAACTGGTCGAAGCCCAGCCGGAAATCCAGCCGGGCGCGCGAAAGATCGTCTTGCTTGCAACGATTAACGACACGCTCGCCTGGATACTCTATAACGAGGGCAAACTCACGAACGACGCGAAGAAGTATCAGGAAGCCGCACCGATATTCGAAAAATGCGTCAGCGACTTGCTGCAGCTAACGCCGAACCAGGAAAGCGTGGCGACGGTGCTCTATCACATGGCACTGGCGCACGATGCGCTGCGCGTTGCTGCTGGTAGTGACAAGGCGAAGGCTGGCGCAAGCACCACAAAGGCTGTCCAGGCCCTCAGGCTCGCGGTTCGTTATCCGAAGTTCACCGAGAAAAAACAAGCCGAGGAACTCCTCAAGACTCTGGAGCCTCTAATGCCTCCTGAGGAAACGGCGACCCCGTCTCCCGCCCCGACTCCTGAGACTCCGTCTCCTGCGCCGAGCCCCGCTCCGGGTACGGGAACCCCGGCTCCGACACCTGAGCCGGCCCCGACACCTGAGCCGCCGGCTCCGGCACCCGCACCGGAACCAACTCCGGCTCCGCCAGCGCCGGGCCCCTCGAGCCCGTAGTTCGTCAGTCATAAGTAATCTTGAATCCGGGCGTCGAAATCGGCGCCCGGTTTTTATGGCCCCAATATCGCCGTCCATCCCTGTACGATGATTGGGCGGGAACGCGCGTTGACTTGTTCCGTCCCTTGCAATAGAATCGCGATGATTTCACAGCAATCCCGGAGGATGAGAGTGGATTATTCCAAGATAACGGAAGGGTACGGCGTTTTGAGAAGGAGACGCGCCGCTTGCCCGCCGGCGGTTGGCGAACCTTCGCATCCAAAGGCAAGGAAGGAGATAACGCGTTTTCTCCATCGCCTCGGCGTTGCCACGGATCGGAAGCAAATCGAAGAACACCTCGGCGACATCGTCGAGGAAATCCGCAAGACCTTTAGTGACGCGCCGGAGGACGTGCATCGCACTCTGGCGGCGTTCTGCTCGGAATCGGATTCGCCCGAGTGGCGGGCGGTCTGCGGTGATGAGCCGAATTGCGTGCAGTGCGAACTGACGGATGCGTGCGCGCATTACAACCGGAAGCCCTCGATCAAGGACCTGCCGCAGGACGAGCGACCGCGCGAAAGGCTTGTCGCGAAAGGCCCGCAGGCCTTGAGCGACGCGGAACTGCTGGCCATCCTGCTCCGCAGCGGCACTTCCAGCGAAAGCGCGGTGGGACTCGCGCAAAGGCTCCTGACAAAGTTCGGCGATTTCCGCCAACTGGGCAATATGACGGCGGAGGAACTGCGCAAGGTGAAGGGCATCGGGCTTGCCAAGGCCGCGGAGATAAAGGCGGCGATGGAAATCGCGCGGAGGTACGCCTCGCTTGATGCAAAGGTCGGCCCGGGGGTTCTAGGCGCGCAGTCCGTTTACCGTTACTTCCAGCCGAGGCTGCGCGATGAGAAGACGGAGCAGTTCTGGCTTGTGATGCTCGACAGGAGGAACCGCGTGATTCGCGAAGAGATGATCTCGCGCGGTTCGCTCACCAACAGCCTTGTTCATCCGCGGGAGGTGTTCAAGGCGGCGATAAGCGCTTCCGCGGCGGCGGTCGTGGCGGTGCACAATCACCCCTCCGGCGACCCTGCGCCCAGCCTGGACGACAGGGGGCTTACGGAAAGACTGGTGGAAACCGGGGAACTTGTGGGCATCCCCGTTCTTGACCACGTTATCATAGGGGAGAACACGTTTTTCAGTTTTGCCGACAAGGGCATGTTGTTTAAGAAGTCCAAGCCATGAGGCGCAAGGCAGCGGAATTGCAAACACATATTTTCAGGACGGCGTGGGGCTGGTGTGGCATCGGCGTGACGGGGAAGGGACTTGCGCGCCTGATAATCCCCGACGGCGCGGGCAGGGAAGAACTCGCAAAATCGCTCGGCGTTCCCGAAACGAAGAGCGCGTATCCGGCAATAAGGACGGTTGTTGATTACTTCGCCGGCAGGCGGCGCGCTTTTAATCTCCCCGTTGATCTTGCAGGCACGACGGCCTTTGAGCGCGCGGTTTACCGGGAGGTGGCGAAGATACCGTATGGCGCTACCGCATCTTACGGTGAAATCGCGTGCCGGCTGGGCCGGCCCGGCGCGGCGCGGGCGGTGGGGATGGCGGTGAAGAAGAATCCGGTGCCAATCGTTGTCCCTTGCCACAGGGTTGTGCGGAGCGACGGCGGGCTGGGCGGCTTCTCCTCGCGCGGCGGCGTGGCAACTAAGGAGAGGCTGCTCGCCTTTGAAAGAAAACACAAGGCGCAAGCGCCCCGTTAATGACGTGGACAACCCTGCGGCGAACGGGTATCATAAATGCTCCGGCTAACACCGGCCTTTTACTGATAAGGTTTATGTGACTGATATGTGAAGGAGCGGCCATGACGATACGGGAGAAATTGAGCGCTGACTTGAAACAGGCGATGATGGCGAAGGACGAGACGCGCATGCTCGCCATCCGAAGCATGTTAACGGAGTTGAAGAATGAGCGCGTCAAGAAGATGAAAGACCTTGTTGAGTCCGACGAACTTGTGGTGCTGCAAAGGTGCGCGAAGATGCGGAAGGACTCGATTGAGCAGTTCACCGGCGGGGGACGCATGGACCTCGTGGAAAAGGAGGCGGCGGAACTCAAGATTATTGAGTCTTACCTGCCCGCCCAGATGAGCGACGCCGATATCGAGGCGATAATTCAGAAGGTGATAAAGGAGGCCGGCGCTGTCGGCAAACGCGACATGGGCAAGGTGATGAAGTCCGTGATGGAGCAATGCAAGGGCCGGGCTGACGGGAACAAGGTGAAGGACATCGTAAACCGCCTCCTGGCGTAGCGCGCGAGAGGGTGAATTACTGAAGCGCCAAATCCGATTCGGGTATCGCCGGATCGGATTTTTTATTGGTCATGTGAGTCCGCGGTTCCTCGCGTTTACGACCTGGATGAGCCAGTAGCAGTAGCGGTCGAAGTCCTCCTGCGAGGTGAACGACGCGTCGGCCCAATCGCCGCCGTCCACGAGGGTTTTCACGCCGCGGTTGACGGCGATGCTTCGAGCGCTGAGCATCCGCGCGAGAATGTTGCGGATGTTTGGGAGGGCGGGCTGCTCGAAGACCGCGCTGCCTTCGCGGATTCTGAAGCGCGTCCAGGGCTGATAAACGTAGATGTCCACCGTGGGCACGCCTGCGACATTGCCGCACGCGATGAGGAATATCTCTTCGTATTTTTTCGTCAGGCTGAATTGGTCGAGGTAGAGCGTGAAGTTCAGATTACCGGGCGTGAGGCCTTGCAGTTCCTTGACGGGGGGAAGGTCGATTGTGAATTCCTCGCCGAGCGGGAGCGCAGTCACGCCGATTTGCGCGAGGCTTGCCTCAAGCGAGTAAGCCGTTTCTCCCGGTACCCCTTTGACAATCACGCCGTAATTGGCTTTGAGCATGTTCGCGGTGTCTTCAGGCGAAGTGTGCAGCAGCGATGCCACGACTGGGGCGATGGCCTCTATTTTCCCGCCGATTGGTTTTTGCGCAATGACGGTGAAAAGCCCGGTGCGCGTCTGTTGCCAGGGCGGGGTGTAACTCGGCGCGGTGTAGGCGTTGCTTATCCAGTCGGGCCGCCGCTCGGATTGCTCGGTGAAGATGCCGCGCTGGTTGCTGTACTGCGCGTAGGGGTTGGTATAGCCGCCGGTGTAGTATTGCGAAAACGGCTTTCCCCGGCGGAGTGTCGCCGCGTACCGCTCCGTGGCGATATAGGGCGTGGCGATGCGCAACTGCGTGATAACGAGCGTTGCGAGGAAACCGAAGATTATCCCGCCGAGGTGCGCGTCGAAGGCGACGCCGGTTCCTTGTCCCGCAACGAGAAACAGGAAAAGTTGCAAAAAAAACCAAAGTCCCACTACTATTCTGGCGGGAATGTAGAACACGCCGATTATTATAAACCAGACAAATATTTTAACCTGATTTCGCGGGCAGAGGAGGAAGTACGCTCCCATGACCCCCGCTATTGCGCCCGAAGCGCCAATGAGGGGAGCAGTGGATTGGGCATTCAACGCGTAATGTGTCAGCGAAGCCACGTAACCGCAGGCGAGGTAGAATATCGCATAGCCGGCCTTGCCGAGCCTGTCTTCCACGTTGTCTCCCGCGACCCAGAGGAACAGCATGTTGAAGCCGATGTGGAGAAGGTTGGCGTGCATGAACATGGAGTACAGTATCTTCAGGAACGCGAATTCCGCGGGGATGAAGGCGTAGGTGTCAAAAAAGTCCTTTACTTCCCTTTCGCCGCCCGTCAGGTTCGGCTGGAGAAACAGAAAGACAAAGATGTTTATGCCTATGAGGGCATAATTTATGTACGGGGTTTTCTCAGGTTTTTGGACGTCGCCTATCGGGAGGATCATTTACCGCTGCCTGTTTTTTTGGTTCTGCGAAGTTCCAGCAAGAGTTCGATTTCACCCGGCTGCAAGCCCGTCTGCCGCGCGATGCTTATCACGTTCTGGCCCGCGTCAGCAAGGGCATAAACGGTGGCGTATTTTCCCTTTTCGGGAGCGGAGGGATTCGCCGGGGCGCTGGCGGTCCCGGTTGCAGGCTTGTCCGGTTTGGTCTCCGCCGGCCTGGCCTTTGTCTCCGGCGCGGGCGCGGCCGGTGCGCCCAGCGCCTCGAGTTTTCGTATCTTCTCGTCCGCCTCTTCTATCAGCCGGTTGAGTATTCGGATCTTGGTGTCAAGTTTCGCGTAAACTTCGCGGCCGATGTCGTCCAGTTTGACAATCATGTCGTCAATCTGCTCCCGCGTGCGGATGGACGCGGCGTCAGCGGGGCGGGAGGACGTTGCGCCCGAATCGGCGGGCTTCTTTTTCAAAGCGCGTGGAATCAGCAAAACGATTATCAACAGTCCTACTATAAGCGCAAGAGGCCCCACCATGTTTTCGGGCAGTATTGGTGCTGTTGCCATATTCATGTTTCCCCGGCTGCGCCTGCTATGTCTTGGGTTTCTTGTCGTCCTTCTTTTCTTCGGCCTTCTCTTCCTTCTTTTCCACCTTTTTGTCGTCTTTCGGCTTTTCGCCTATCTGGATGCCCTCAACCGAGATGTTCACGGTGCGGACCTCGTAGCCCGTTATCTTCATGACTGCTTCGGTGATGCGCTTGCGGATTTCCTCCACCAGCGTCGGGATGCTGACGCCGTACTTGACGCTGATGGACATGTCCACGGCGACTTCGCCCTCGCCGATTTCCACTTCGATCCCTCGCGGCCGACGCCCCTTGATGAACAGGCTGAACGCGTCCTTGTGCGGTGTGCCGCCGACGGTCACGATGCCTTCGACGCCGAGCGTTTCGTTATAGACGATTTTCTCGATGACGTCGTCGGAGATTTTCAGATTAAGGGAGCCTTTTTCGATCTTTGCCACAGTGATTTTCCCGTCTTTCATGTAAATGTCGCTCCTTCTCATGATGCCGGAGATGCAAATGGATTATACGAGTTCCCGCCGTGAGCGCAAGCCTTTTCGCGGTCAAACCATAACCGGCAATGTTCGCGTGGCGGCGCGCTTCTTTGGGAAGCCTTGAATTGCAGGGCGGCGAAGTTATAATGCACCTCTCGTCAAGCGTATCAACGTTTGGGACTTTGATAGGTTTTCTCCGATGGCGAAATATCTTGAAAGGGACAAGCAAGTCCTCTGGCATCCCTTCACGCAGATGAAGGACTGGATGGAGAACCCGCAGATTGTGATTGCGGATGGCGAAGGCGATACGCTTATCGACGCCGCCGGGAAGAAGTACATCGACGGCGTGTCGTCGCTTTGGTGTAACGTCCACGGCCACCGCAAAATGCAGATAGACGTGGCCATAAAACGGCAACTGAACCGCGTGGCGCATTCCACGATGCTTGGCCTTACGCACATGCCGGGCATAGAACTGGCCGAGCGGATTATCGAGATCGCCCCGCAGGGGCTCAAGCGCGTGTTCTACTCCGACAGCGGCTCGGAGGCCGTTGAAATCGCGCTGAAGATGGCCTTCCAGTACTGGCAGCACCGCGGCAAGCGATATGTCAAGAAGACGAAGTTCATCGCGCTGAAAGAGGGCTACCACGGTGATACGGTCGGGTCGGTCAGCGTGGGCGGTATCGACCTTTTCCACTCGCTGTTCAAGCCGCTGCTTTTCGACGCGTACTTCGCGCCGGCGCCGTACTGCTATCGCTGTCCGTTTGACGAAGACAAGGACAAATGCAAGAAGGAATGCCTCAAGGCCCTCGAAAAAATAGTCAAGGCGCGCGCATCCGAGGTCGCCGCGCTGATTATCGAGCCGCTTGTGCAATGCGCGGGCGGCATGATTGTCGCCCCCGAGGGGTATCTCACGGAAGTCCGCAAACTCTGCACAAAGTACAAGATTCTCATGATCACGGACGAGGTGGCGGTGGGCTTCGGGCGCACGGGGAGGATGTTCGCCTGCGACCATGAAGGCATCAGTTCCGATCTGATGGCAATCGCCAAGGGGCTTACCGGCGGCTACCTGCCGCTGGCGGCGACGCTTGCGACGGAAGAGATATTCCAGCAGTTCCTCGGCGCGCCCGAAGAACACAAGACGTTTTTCCACGGCCACACCTACACCGGCAACCAACTGGCCTGCGCCGCGGCGATAGCCAACCTTGACGTGTTCGAGCAGGAGGGAACGCTGGAGGCCATCCAGCCGAAGATCGCCCTGCTTGCCTCTAAACTGGAGCGTTTCCGCGAACTCAGCCATGTCGGCGACGTCCGCCAGCGCGGAATGATCGCGGGGATTGAACTGGTCGCGGACGAGAAAACCAAAAAGTCCTTCCCCGAAAAAGAGCGCATTGGGCACAGGGTGTGTCTCGCCGCGCGCAAGCACGGGCTGTTTATCAGGCCGCTCGGCGATGTCATAGTCGTCTTCCCGCCGCTCTGCATTACCAATGAGCATCTGGAGCAGATGACGGATATTATCTACGCGTGCGTGGAAGAAGTTTGCGGCGATTGATTTTCACCAC
>Ga0315288_10002449_pt1 | contig 24016 bp, 30 predicted proteins | sample YL17G11_20_MG_FD_203454 | JGI IMG/M metagenome (GOLD analysis project Ga0315288, IMG submission 203454) | Sediment microbial communities from Yellowstone Lake, YNP, Wyoming, USA - YL17G11_20 | ecosystem: Environmental > Aquatic > Freshwater > Lake > Sediment | place: USA: Wyoming | collected... | reverse complement strand
GCGGAAGTGGATCGCGTCCTCGGCCGCGTGGATCAGGGCAAGGGTACGCAGGTGATTGAAGTGCCTTTCAAGGTCGGCGACAGCATCAAGGTCATTGACGGCCCGTTCAAGGATTTTTCGGGCATGGTGCGCGACATCAATCTGGAGAAGCGCAAGGTCAAAGTGATGGTTTCGATTTTCGGCCGTTCCACACCCGTCGAACTCGATTTTCTGCAGGTGTCCACCGATCTGACTTTGTAGCGAGTGGTCGTTGCTTCTCGGCGGATCATTCACGTTTTAGCGATACATCATGGCAAAAAAAGTCACCGGCATTGTCAAACTCCAGTTGGCGGCGGGTAAGGCGACTCCCGCTCCGCCGGTGGGGCCTGCTCTCGGACAGAAGCAGGTCAACATCATGGAGTTCTGCAAGCAGTTCAACGCCCGGACGGAGAAGGAAGCGGGAATGGTCATACCGGTGATCATCACCGTCTATCAGGACAAGAGCTTCAGCTTCGTCACCAAGAGTCCGCCGGCCGCGGTGTTGCTGCTCAAGGCGGCCGGAATCGAGAAGGGTTCGGGCGTGCCGAACCGCACCAAGGTGGCCACCGTCACGGCGGCGCAGGTGCGGCAGATTGCGGAAGCGAAAATGAAGGACCTGAACGCCAACGACGTCGAGATGGCCATGCGCATGGTGGAAGGCACGGCGCGCTCGATGGGCATCGTCGTTCAGTAGGGAATCTCATCGCTGGGAGGCTTCGCGCCGTCAGGACCAGCATGGAGGAAGAAGATTGGGCCATCTTTCCAAACGAATTCGCGACAACAGAAAAGTGGTGGACCGGCGCAAGGAACTCACCCTCGAAGAGGGGGTGGAGGTTCTGAAAAAGCTGAAGGCCGCCAAGTTCAACGAGACCGTGGAAGTCTCCATCCGGCTGGGAGTGGATCCCAAGAAGGCCGATCAGGTGGTGCGCGGCACGGTCACGCTTCCCCACGGCACGGGCAAGACCGTCCGGGTTCTGGCCATCACCAAGACCAAACAGAGTGAGGCCGAATCGGCGGGCGCCGACATGGTGGGGTTTGAGGATTTCATCGAGAAGATCAAGGGCGGGTGGACGGACGTGGACGTGATTGTGGCCACCCCCGAAGCCATGCCGGAAATCGGCAAGCTGGGCAAGATTCTCGGCCCGCGCGGCCTCATGCCCAATCCCAAGGCCGGCACGGTGACTCCCAATATTGCTCAAGCCATTCATGAGATCAAAGCCGGCAAGGTGGAATTCCGGGTGGACAAGTTCGGTATTCTGCATCTCGGTGTGGGCCGCCTCTCCTTCACCGAGCAGCAGCTTCGCGAGAATCTGGCCGAGTTGTTCCGCAACGTCATGCGGCTGAAACCGGCCTCGGCCAAGGGCCAGTACGTCAAGTCGGTCTACCTGAGCTCGACCATGAGCCCGGGGATCCGGCTGACGCGGGCGGTGGTCGAGGGCGCGAAGTAACCTCACCGGGCGAAAGTGACGAAAACCAAGTTGAACATGGAAACGCAAACCGAGAAGAAACTGCCGAACCCCAAGAAGCTGGAAGCGGTGCGCGATCTGACCGACCGGGTGCACCGCGCGCGCGGCATATTTTTTACCGACTTCAAGGGGCTGACGGTGGCCGAGATAACCGAGCTGCGCCGCCGGTGCCACCAGAATCACGTGGACTATCTGGTGTGCAAGAACACCTTTGCCCGCCGGGTGCTCCGCGAGCAGGGTTATACCGAGGCGCTCAAGCACTTGCAGGGGCCTACGGCGCTGGCCTTCGGGTATGACGACCCGGTGACGGCGGCCAAGATCCTCTATGAATTCGCGTCCAAGAACGGGAAGCTCGTTTTGAAGGGCGGCGTGTTCGAGGGCAAGGCGGTTTCCGCCAAGGACATTCAGGCGATCAAGGACCTGCCCAGCCGTGAGGCGGCGCTGAGCATGCTGGTGGCCGCGATTTTCGGGCCGGTGCAGGGACTCTACAACGTGACGACCGCGGTGCTGCGCGACTTCGTGTCGGTGATTGACCAGATCATCGAGCAGAAGAAAGCCGCCGCGTGATCCGTCTTTCTGCGAAGTGAACAAGCCAGATACACGGAGAGAACGGTGAACCAGATCATTGAAGCCATCGAGAAGATGACGGTCATGGAGCTCGTGGAGCTGAAGAAAGCTCTCGAGGAGAAGTTCGGCGTGACGGCCGCCGCGCCGATGATGATGGGCGTCATGCCCGCTATGGCGGGCGCCGCCGCCGCTCCCGCGGCCGAAGAGAAGACCGAGTTTGACGTCATCCTTGCCGCCATCGGCAGCAACAAGATTCAAGTCATCAAGGTGGTGCGCGAGTTGACCGGTCTGGGTCTGAAGGAGGCCAAGGACTTGGTGGACGGCGCTCCCAAGCCGGTCAAGGAAGGCGTTCCCAAGGACGAGGCGCAGAAAATCAAGGCCAGGCTGGAAGAGCAGGGAGCCACGGTCGAGGTCAAGTGACCGGAGGTTCCGTTGCCGGATGTTTATTCCGTTCGGTTGCCCGTGAATTGAGGTTGCCGAGTCTGTCCGCGCGAGGCGCGGAACGGACTTGGCAATCTTGCGTTTATTGGCGGGCGCTTTTCCGGTCGTTTTCCGGGCGGGAAAAGCCGCTCGCCTCCGTTCCGTAAGGCGCGTTCAGCCCGATCCAATCAGGGAGATCCGCGGTGCGAGACACGCGAAAGACCATCCAGCGCATCAGCTTCTCGAAGATTCCCGAGGTGCTCGAGTTGCCGGACATGCTGGAAGTCCAGCTTTGCAGCTTCGACGATTTTCTGCAGAAGGACGCGACGCCGTCCAAGCGGAAAGCGCAGGGGCTGCAGGCGGTTTTCAACAACATCTTCCCGATCATTGACAACCGGGAAACGCACATTCTCGAGTATGTTGAGTATTACGTCGAACAGCCGAAGTACGACGAAGACGAATGCCGCGAGCGGGGCGTGACGTTTCATGCCCCGCTCAAGGCCAAGCTGCGCCTGTCCTCGCGTGAAGAAGGCAGCGAGACCGGCAGCTTCGACAACACCATCGAGAGCGACGTCTATCTCGGCAATCTGCCGCTGATGACGACCTCGGGCACGTTCATCATCAACGGCGCCGAGCGCGTGATCGTGTCGCAGCTTCACCGCAGCCCGGGCGTGTCCTTCAGCGACGACATACATCCCAACGGCAAGAAGATCTTCACGGCGCGCATCATTCCCTTCCGCGGGTCGTGGATCGAGTTCACGACCGACATCAACGACGTGCTCTACGTCTACATTGACCGGCGCAAGAAGTTTCCCGCCACGACCCTGCTGCGCGCGCTGGGTTACGCCGAGGAGCGTGACATTCTTCGGCTCTTCGATTACGTCGAGGAGGTCAACCTCAGCCGCAAGGACGTGCAGAAGGAATTCGGGCGGCCGCTGGTGGGGGACGTGGTCAACGAGGCCACGGGCGAGGTGCTCCTGCAGAGCGGCGCGGAGTTCAACGAAGAGAGCGCCAAGGCGCTGCAGGCGGCCAAGGTCAAGTCGGTGGAGCTGCTCAAGGTCCGCAAGCGCGACGTGATTTACGACATTCTGCGCAATACGCTCAACAAGGACAAGTCCACCACCTCCGACGGCGCGCTGGAAGTCATCTACCGCGAACTGCGCAGCGGCGAGCCGCCCGACATTGACACGGCGCGCAAGTTCCTGCACCGCCTCTTTTTCGACGAGAAGCGCTATGATCTGGGCGCGGTGGGACGCTACCGCATCAACAACAAGCTGCAGGTCAACGTGTCGCTGGACACCACCGTGCTCACCGCAGACGACATGGTGGCCATTCTCAAGCACGTGCTCAAGCTGCGTGTGGGCAAGCAGAGTCCCGACGACATTGACCACCTCGGCAACCGTCGCGTGCGCACGGTCGGTGAGCAGCTCGCCAATCAGTTCAGCGTGGCGCTTTCGCGCATGGCGCGCACCATCAAGGAGCGCATGAATCTGCGGGACAGCGATTCGCTCACGCCGCAGGACCTGATCAACGTGCGTACCATCTCCTCGGTCATCAACACTTTCTTCGGCACCAATCAGCTTTCGCAGTTCCTCGATCAGGTCAATCCGCTGACCGAGCTGACGCACAAACGCCGCCTCTCGGCGCTCGGTCCGGGCGGTCTGACCCGCGAGCGCGCCGGATTCGAAGTGCGCGACGTGCATTACACGCACTACGGCCGCCTCTGTCCCATCGAGACGCCGGAAGGTCCGAACATTGGTCTGATCTCGTCGCTGTGCACCTACGCCAAGATCAACGACATGGGCTTCGTCGAGACGCCCTACCGGGTGGTGAAAAACAGCCGGGTGACGAAACAGATTGACTACCTCTCGGCCGATGAAGAAGATCGCGTGGCCATCGCGCAGGCCAACACGCCCATCAACGCCCGCGGCGAGTTCCTTACCGACAAAATCAAGTGCCGGCACCGCAGCGATTTTCCCGTGCGCGGCCCGGAAAACCTCGACTACATGGACGTGGCGCCGTCGCAAATCGTTTCCATCGCCGCGGCGCTGATTCCCTTCCTTGAGCACGACGACGCCAACCGCGCGCTCATGGGATCGAACATGCAGCGTCAGGCGGTGCCGCTCCTGCAGCCTCACGCGCCCTACGTGGGCACGGGCATGGAGCGCAAGGCGGCCGAGGATTCGCGCACGCTGATCGTGGCCGACGAAGACGGCCTGATCGAATATGTGGACGCCAATCGCATCGTGCTCCGTCTGAAGAGCGCCCCTGAGGGCGGCGGCAACGGCAAGGATCCGCAGGTGCGCACCTACCGCCTGAAGAAGTTCTACCGCACGAATCAGGACACCTGCATCAGCCAGCGGCCGGTGGTGGCCGAAGGCGAGCAGGTCAAGAAGGGGCAGGTTTTGGCCGACGGCTGCAGCACCGAGAAAGGCGAACTGGCCCTGGGCCGCAACGTGTTGGTGGCTTTCATGCCGTGGAACGGCTACAACTTCGAAGATTCCATCGTGGTGTCGGAGCGCATCGTTTACGATGACGTGTTCACTTCGATCAACATCGAGGAGCTGGAGCTTCAGGTTCGCGAGACGAAGCGCGGCGAGGAAGAGCTGACGCGCGAAATTCCCAACGTTTCCGAGGACGCGGTCAAGGATCTCGACGAAATCGGCATCGTCCGCGTCGGCGCCATCGTACGGCCCGGCGACGTGCTGGTGGGCAAGGTGACGCCCAAGGGCGAGACCGATCTCACGCCCGAGGACAAGCTGCTGAAGGCGATCTTCGGCGACAAGGCGGGCGACGTGAAGGACGCCAGCCTCAAGGCCCACACCGGCATGTACGGCATTGTCATCAACACCAAGCTGTTCAGCCGCAAGAAGAAGGACGCGAAGACGCGGCGCGAGGACAAGAAGGCGTTAGAGGATCTCGATCAGCGGCACGAGCGGGACAGGGCGTCGCTGCGCCGCACGCTGGCCGAAGAGCTGTACGTGATTTTGCGCGGGCACAAGGCCCGCGAAATCCGCGACAAGAGCCTGACGCACATTCTCGTCGCTGAAGGCGCGCCCTTCACCGAGCAGGCCATTCGCGGGCTGGACGTTGACGACATCGAGTCCAATTTCGCTTGGACCGAGAACGAAGCGGTCAACGAGCAGGTGGAACAGGCTTTCGAGAAGTATCGCGACCGTCTGTTCCTTCTGCAGAACGAGCACAAGAACGAGAAGTACCGCATTCAGGTGGGCGATGAGCTCCCGCCGGGCATCGTGCAACTGGTGCGCGTGTACGTGGCCCAGAAGCGGAAGATCACGGTGGGCGACAAGATGGCCGGCCGCCACGGCAACAAGGGCGTGGTGGGCAAGGTCGTGCCCCTCGAGGACATGCCGTTTCTGCCCGACGGCACGCCGGTGGACATCGTGCTGAACCCGCTCAGCGTTCCCTCGCGCATGAACCTCGGCCAGATTTTCGAGACGACGCTGGGCTGGGCGGCGCACCGCTTGGGAGTGTATTTCGCCACGCCGGTGTTCGACGGCGCCAAGCTCCACGATCTGAAGGAGTGGCTGACGCGGGCCGAACTTCCGCTGCACGGCAAGACCTATCTCTTCGACGGCCGCACCGGCGACCGCTTCGAGCAGGAAACGACCGTGGGCTACATCTACATGATGAAGCTCTCGCATCTGGTGGACGACAAGATCCACGCGCGCTCCATCGGGCCGTACAGCTTGATTACGCAGCAGCCGCTGGGCGGCAAGGCCCAGTTCGGCGGCCAGCGCTTCGGCGAAATGGAAGTCTGGGCGCTCGAGGCCTACGGCGCGGGCAACGTGTTGCAGGAAATCCTGACGGTGAAGTCCGACGACGTCAACGGACGTGCGCGGACTTATGAAGCAATTGTCAAAGGGGAAAATCTTCCCATACCCGGCATCCCCGAATCGTTCCATGTGTTCATCAATGAATTGCGCGGCCTGGGCCTCGACGTCAAGCTCTTGGAGTAGGCGGCGACCCGGTGGAAGCGCGCCGGCCGTGCGCCGGTGCCCGCACTGACCGTGCTTTTCAAACAGGAGACACAGATGCTGCCTCTTTACACAGCAAGCGAAGTTGAAACGGGGAACTTCTCGAAAATCGCCGTCAGCCTGGCCTCGCCGGACACGATTCTCTCGTGGTCGCACGGCGAAGTGACCAAGCCCGAGACGATCAACTACCGCAGCTACAAGCCGGAAAAAGACGGCCTGTTTTGCGAGAAGATCTTCGGACCGGTGAAGGACTGGGAGTGCCACTGCGGCAAGTACCGCGGCATTCGCTATAAGGGCATCGTGTGCGACCGCTGCGGCGTGGAAGTGACCAAGAAGGACGTGCGCCGCAAGCGCATGGGCCATATCAGTCTGGCCGTGCCGGTGGTGCACATCTGGTATTTCCGCAGCCTGCCCTCGAAGATCAGCTACGTGCTCAACATGAGCACGCGCGATTTGGAGCGGGTGATTTACTACGAGTCGTTTGCGGTCATCCATGCGGGCAAGAGCGCTCTCAAACGCAAGGATCTGCTTTCCGAGGCGGAATACCTCGAGGTCATGAACACCATCGGTTCGCAAGAGGGTCTGCCGCCCGAGGAGCGCTTTGTGGCCAAGATGGGTGGGGAGGCCGCCCGCGATCTCTTGGCCACCGAGGAGATTGAGGGGCTGGCGGGTGATCTGCGGGCGCAGATTCGGGTGGAATCCAGCGCGCAGCGCAAGCACGACGCCATTAAGAAGCTGCGCGTGGTGGAATCGTTCAAGGATGACGGTTCGGGTTTTACCAACCGGCCGGAGTGGATGGTGATGTCGGTGATTCCGGTGGTGCCGCCCGACTTGCGGCCGCTGGTGCCGCTGGAAGGCGGCCGCTTCGCCACCTCCGATTTGAACGATCTGTACCGGCGCGTGATCATCCGCAACAACCGCCTCAAGAGGCTGATCGAGATCCGCGCACCCGAGGTGATTCTGCGCAACGAAAAGCGCATGCTTCAGGAGGCGGTGGACTCGCTGTTCGACAACGGCCGCAAGTCCGTGGCCGTGCGCAGCGACGGCAACCGCCCGCTGAAGAGCCTCTCGGACAATCTCAAAGGCAAGCAAGGCCGCTTCCGCCAGAATCTTTTGGGCAAGCGCGTGGACTACTCGGGCCGCAGCGTGATCGTGGTCGGTCCCGAACTCCGGCTGCACGAATGCGGTTTGCCCAAGGACATGGCCGTCGAGCTGTTCAAGCCGTTCATCATCCGCAAGCTCATCGAGTACGAACACACCAAGACGGTGAAGTCGGCCAAGCGGCTGGTGGAGAAGAAGACCGACGAGGTGTGGGCCATCCTCGAGGAGATTATCGAGGATCATCCGGTGCTGCTCAACCGCGCGCCGACCCTGCACCGCTTGGGCATTCAGGCCTTTCAGCCGTTGCTCATCGAAGGCAAGGCGATCCGCCTGCATCCGCTGGTGTGCGCCGCCTTCAACGCCGACTTTGACGGCGACCAGATGGCCGTGCACGTGCCGCTTTCCTACGAGGCGCAGGTGGAAGCGCGGCTGCTGATGATGGCCAATCACAACCTTCTGCATCCGGCGCACGGGCGGCCCATCGCCGTGCCGTCGCAGGACATGGTGCTCGGGCTCTATTATCTCACCAAGCGCAAGGTGGGAGAGCCGTTCGAGTGGAAACCGCTCTCGGACGCCGAAGAAGTCATCATCGCCTACAACGACAAGAAGATCGGCCTGCACACCCAGATTCGGGTGCGCATCGGCGGGCGGCTGATCGAGACCACGGTGGGGCGGGTGCTCTTCAACCGCATTCTCGATCCGGAGGTGCAGCGCTCGCGCTACTTCAACGAGATGCTCACCAAGAAGCGCTTGGAAGAAATCATCTATCAGTGCATCCTCACCACGGGTATCGGCCCGACGGCCAAGTTTCTCGACCGGGTGAAGGACGTGGGCTTCGCCATGGCGACGCGCGCGGGCATCTCCATCGGTCTTTCGGACGTGGAGATTCCGCCGGCCAAAGACCGGATCATCGAAGAGGCCTATGTGCGGGTGGAGGAAGTTCAGGGCCAGTACGAAGAGGGCATCATCACCGACGGCGAGCGTTACAACAAGATCATTGACATCTGGACGCACGCCAGCACGGAAGTGGCCGAGGTGATGTTCAACCAGCTCCGCGAAAGCGTGAGCGGCTTCAACCCCATCTTCATGATGGCCGACTCGGGCGCGCGCGGTTCCAAGGAGCAGATTCGTCAGTTGGCGGGCATGCGCGGCCTCATGGCCAAGCCGCAGAAAACGATGACCGGCCAGAAGGGCGAGATCATCGAAAGCCCGATCACCGCCAACTTCAAGGAAGGCCTGAGCGTGCTCGAGTACTTCATCTCGACGCACGGCGCGCGCAAGGGCTTGGCCGACACCGCTCTCAAGACGGCCGACGCCGGTTATCTTACGCGCCGGTTGGTGGACGTGGCGCAGGACGTGATCGTGCGCGACCCCGACTGCGGCACGCTGCGCGGCATTTTCCTTGAGGAAGCGCAGGAAGGCGAAGAGGTGACCGAGCAGCTCCACGAGCGGGTGATGGGCCGCGTGCTCTCGGAACCCATTTTCGATCCCATCACCGGCGAGAAGATTCTCGATCAGAATACGCTGGTCAGGGAAGCTGAAGCGGAGACCATCGCCAAGGCGGGCGTGACGCGCGTCAAGATTCGTTCGGTGCTGACCTGCGAATCGCAGCGCGGCGTGTGCGCGCTCTGCTACGGAACCAATCTGGCCACCGGCCGGATGGTGGACATCGGCGAGGCCGTGGGCGTCATGGCGGCGCAGTCGGTGGGTGAACCGGGCACGCAGCTCACGCTCCGCACCTTCCACATCGGCGGCGCGGCTTCGCGCGACGTGGCCGAGTCGCAGCGGGTGGCCAAACGGGCCGGCCGCGTGGTCTTCGAAAACGTGGACTTCATCGAGCGGGAAGACGGCAAGAAGATTTCCATTCGCCGCTCGGGCTTGATCAAAATCCTCGACGAGAACAACCGTCAGGTGGCGCGCTACAAACTGCCCTATGGAGCCGAAGTCTACGCCAACGAGGGCCAGATGGTAGCCGACGGCGAGCTGCTCTTCGAATGGGATCCTTACTCCGACTCGATTCTGGCCTCGGTGGGCGGCATCGTGCATTACGTGGACATCAAGGAAGACCAGACCTTCACGCACATGGTGGATGAAGCCACCGGCATGAAGCACAAGGTGATCATCGAGTCCCGCGACCGCAAGCTGAATCCGCATTTGGTGATCATGGATGCGGACGGAAACCGTCTGGCGAACCACATTCTGCCCATCAGCGCGCACCTTCTGGTGGGCGATGGCCAGTCCATCAAGATCGGCGAGCCTCTGGCCAAGATGCCGCGCAAGTCGCAGAGCATTCGCGACATTACCGGCGGTCTGCCGCGTGTGACCGAGCTTTTCGAGGCGCGCCGTCCCAAGGATCCGGCCATCGTGTCGGAGATTGACGGTACCGTGCGCTTCGGCGGCGTGAAGCGCGGCGTGCGCATGGTGACCGTGACCTCTCTGGACGGTCAGGTGGAGCGCAAGTACGCGGCGCCCTACGGCAAGCATATCTTGGTGCACGACCACGACCGCGTCTCGGCCGGTGAAAAGATCACCGAGGGTTCGGTGGTGCCGCAGGACATTCTGGCCATTCAGGGCGCGTGGAAGGTGCAGGAGTATCTGGTCAAGGAGATTCAGGAGGTCTACCGTTCTCAGGGTGTGCGCATCAACGACAAGCACATCGAGGTCATCGTGCGGCAGATGCTCCAGAAGGTGCGCATCGAGGACCCGGGCGATACCGATTATCTCGAAGGCGACCACGTGGACAGCCTGCGTTTCATTCGCTCCAACGAGAAGATGCTGAACAAGATGGTGGTGGAGGAAAAGGGCGACTTGCCGTTCCGCATCGGTCAGATCGTAGAGCGCGCGGAGTTCAACCGCGAGAATCGCAAGATTCGCGCGGCCGGCGGGGCCGAGGGTAAGGCTCGTCCGGCCCGTCCGGCCACCTCGACGCCGGTGCTGTTGGGCATCACGCAGGCCAGTCTCTCCACCGAGAGCTTCATTTCGGCGGCCAGCTTCCAGGAGACCACGCGCGTGCTCACCGACGCGGCCGTCGCCAAGAAGGTGGACATCCTGTCCGGCCTCAAGGAAAACGTGATCATGGGTCATCTTATTCCGGCCGGAACCGGTCTCACCCGCTACCACAAGCTGCGGGTGCATCGCCCCAAAGACGAGGAAGAGGAGCTGGCCAAGGACTTCAAGATCACCTTGCCCGAGCCGGCGGAACCGCTGGAACCGCCGGTCGAAAGAGCGCCGGGAGAGGTGCTTGGCGAGGAAAAAGCGCAGGACAGTTGAGGCGTCGCACCAGGGTTACCGAGCCAACTAACTGTAGTCTATAAGATTAAGTTCGGTTGGCGAGGAGAGATCGGAATGAGTGCGGCTTGCGACGGCCTTGACTAAAACCGTCGAAATTGCTTAATTTGTAAGTCTAAGCCCAATTACGGAGACATTCTTTGCCGACGGTTCAGCAACTCATCCGAGCCCGACGTCAACCCCCCAAGTACAAGACCTCCGCGCCGGCACTCTCGCGCTGCCCGCAGCGCCGCGGGGTGTGCACGCGTGTCTATACGACCACGCCCAAGAAGCCCAACTCGGCGCTGCGGAAAGTCGCCCGCGTGAAGCTCACGAACGGTATGGTGGTGACCGCCTACATCCCCGGCGAGGGACACAACCTTCAGGAGCACTCCATCGTCATGATCCGGGGTGGCCGTGTGAAGGATCTGCCCGGTGTTCGCTACCACATCATCCGCGGGATTCTCGACGCTGCCGGGGTGGAAGGCCGCAAGCAAGGCCGCTCCAAGTACGGTACCAAGAAAAAGGCACCGGCTTCCACCGCCAAGGCGAAGTAGGCGGATTCAGTCCTGCCCTGCGTTCCCCGCATTCGGTTCTGAGAAAACTGCAGCCATTTTTGTCGTATGCCAAGACGTAAACGAGTCTTCAAACGAGAAGCACTCCCGGATCCGAAGTACGGCTCCGTGGAGGTCGCGGCGTTCATCAAAGGTATGCTCCGGCGGGGCAAGCGCTCCGTGGCCGAGAGCATCATGTACGGCGCGCTGGACATCGTAGCCGGCAAGACCAAGAGCGATCCCATCGAGGTCTTCCTCAAGGCCATGAAGGGGGTGGCACCGGTGGTCGAGGTCAAGAGCCGCCGGGTCGGCGGTTCCACCTATCAGGTGCCGGTGGAAGTCCGTTCTTTGCGGCGGCAGGCGCTGGCCATCCGCTGGCTCATCAACTATGCCAGCGCGCGCGGGGAAAAGACCATGTCGCAGAAGTTAGCGGGCGAGATCATGGCCGCCGCCAAGGGCGAAGGCTCGGCCGTCAAGAAGCGCGACGACACGCACAAGATGGCCGAGGCCAACAAGGCCTTCGCGCACTTTCGCTGGTGATTGAGTTTCGATTTTTCCAAGCCTGATTGAGATTTGTTCACGTGACCGTTCCCTCGGCTCGCACCAAGAAAGGGTCCGGCGCGTCTTCCGCAGGGGGAAAGCAGCGGCTTCCGCTGACGATGACGCGCAACATCGGCATCATGGCTCACATTGATGCCGGCAAGACCACGACCACGGAACGGATTCTGTTTTATACCGGCCGGTTGCATCGCATGGGGGAGGTGGACGAGGGCAGCGCCACCATGGATTTCATGGAGCAGGAGAAGGAGCGCGGCATCACCATCACCTCCGCCGCCACCACCTGCTACTGGCGCGAGCACCGGATCAACATCATTGACACGCCCGGCCACGTGGATTTCACGGCGGAAGTGGAGCGGTCGCTGCGGGTTCTGGACGGCGCGGTAGCGCTGTTCTGCGCGGTGGGAGGAGTGGAGCCGCAGTCCGAAATGGTCTGGCGGCAGGCCAACCGCTACAATGTGCCGCGCATCTGCTTCGTCAACAAGATGGACCGCGCGGGGGCGGACTTCTTCCGCGTGGTGGACATGATTCACAGCCGCCTCCACGCGAACGCGGTGCCTATCGCCGTTCCGGTGGGAGCGGGGGACCTGTTCAGCGGTGTCATTGACCTCATCACCTTCAAACACGTGGTGTGGGTCGAGCAGACGCAGGGCCTGCGCTTCGAAGAGTACGACGTGCCCAAGGACATGTACGACCTGGCGCACCACTGGCGGGAGAAGCTGCTGGAGTCGGTGGCGTCCTACGACGATCATCTGCTGAGCAAATTCCTCGAGGGGGAGGAAATTCCGCCGGATGAGATCTGCGCCGCACTGCGCAAGGCGACGATTGACAGCAAGATCTTTCCGGTGCTGTGCGGGTCGGCTTTCAAGAACAAAGGGGTGCAACGGCTGCTCGACGCGGTGGTGGATTACCTGCCCTCGCCGGTGGACAAGGGACCGGTGAGCGGCATCCATCCCAAGACCGAGAAGAGCGAAGAGCGCCGTCCCGACGTGCACGAACCGTTTGCCGCGCTGGCGTTCAAGATCATGAACGATCCCTACGTCGGCAAGCTGACGTTCTTTCGGGTTTATTCCGGCGCCTTGCGGGCGGGAACGATGGTCCTGAACGCCGCCTCCGGCAAGCGGGAACGCGTTTCGCGGCTGCTGCTGATGTCGGCCAACAAGCGGGAAGACATCGAAGAAGTGGCCGCCGGAGACATCGCCGCCACCGTCGCCTTGCGGGAGGTTCGCACCGGGGACACGCTGTGCGTGGAAAACAAGCCGATTCTCCTCGAGAGAATCGAGTTCCCCACGCCGGTGATCGAAATCTCCATCGAGCCGAAATCCAAGACCGATCAGGACAAGATCGCCGAAGCGCTGGCCCGGCTGGCCGACGAGGATCCCACCTTCCGCGTGGGGTTCAACGAAGATACGGGCCAGACCATCATCTCGGGGATGGGCGAGCTGCATCTTGAGATTATTGTGGACCGGCTGTTGCGCGAGTTCCGCGTGGACGCGGTGGTGGGCCGTCCGCAGGTCTCGTACAAAGAGTGCATCCGCCGCCCGGCTCATCAGAACACGAAATTCGCCAAGCAGACCGGCGGGCGCGGCCAGTACGCGCACGTGGTGATAAACGTCGAACCCGCTCCCGCGGGCAGCGGACTGATCTTTGAGAACAAAGTGGTCGGCGGCACCATTCCCAAGGAATACATTCCGTCGGTGCAGCGGGGTCTGGAGAACGTTATGAAAACGGGCGTTCTGGCCGGCTATCCGCTGGTGGACATCAAGGTCGCGCTGGTGGACGGCTCCTATCATGAGGTGGATTCGTCCGATGTGGCCTTCCGGGCGGCGGCGGCCATGGCGCTGCGCGACGCGGTGCGGAACGCCGATCCGGCGCTGATGGAGCCCATCATGCGAGTGGAAGTGGTCACGCCGGACACCTATCTGGGGAACGTGGCGGGTGACCTGAACTCCCGGCGGGGGCGCATTCTGGGCATTCATCCGCGCTCCGACGGGCAGGTGGTGAATGTGGTGGTGCCGCTCTCCGAGATGTTCGGTTATGCCACCACACTGCGGTCGCTCACTCAGGGCCGGGCGATCTTCACCATGATGTTCGACCACTTCAAGGAAGTTCCCGATTCCGTTTCCGAAAAGATCCTCGAAAGAAGATAGCGGACCGGGTGGCGGACGGCGCCGTCGCCTCGCCATCGCGGCCGCGAGCCCAAGGCGGTTGGAAAGGTGAAGAAAGGTTTCATACGCATCCGGTTGAAGAGCTACGATCACAGCCTGATCGATAAGTCAACCGAAAAGATCATTCAGACGGCCAAGGCCACCGGCGCGGTGATCTCGGGCCCGATTCCGCTGCCCACGCGGCGGCAGGTGGTCACGGTCAACCGCTCTCCGCACGTGGACAAGAAGTCGCGTGAGCAGTTCGAGACCCGCGTGCACAAGCGGCTGATTGACATTCTCAATTCGACTCCCAAGACGGTGGATGCGCTGATTCGCATCGAACTGCCGGCCGGAGTGGACATCGAAATCACCACCTGACCGGGCGACCGCTGACCTTGAGATAGAACATGATCGGACTCATCGGAAGAAAACTGGGCATGACCCGCGTCTTTGACGACAAGGGGAACGTGGTTCCCGTGACCGTCATCGAGCTGGGTCCCAATCAGGTCACGGGCGTGCGCACGCCCGAGGAGAGCGGCTACGCGGCTCTCTGCCTTGGCTTCGAGCAGAAGCGCGATTCGCTCGTCAACAAGCCGCAGCAGGGTCACTACGCCAAGCTCGGCATCACGGCGCCGCGCGTGGAGCGCGAGTTCCGCGACATGGACCTCGAGGGCAAGAAGATCGGCGACACGCTGAAGTGCGATCTGTTTGCGGTCGGCGATCGGGTGAAAGTGATCGGCACGTCCAAGGGACACGGCACCACCGGCGTCATGAAGCGCCATCATTTCGCCGGTCCGGTGGACAGCCACGGAACGCACGAGTTCTTCCGTCACGGCGGCGCGATCGGCGCGCACACCTTCCCCGGCCGCGTGTGGAAGGGGATGCGCATGCCGGGTCGCATGGGCCACGATCGCGTGACAGTGCACAATCTTCAGGTGGTCCGCGTGGACGTGGACGCCAACCTCATCATGGTGAAGGGCGCGGTTCCCGGACCCCACAAGGGCATTGTTTACGTTCGCAAGTAGTGAAGGCTGCCATGCAGTTGCCTGTGTATAAGAGAGACGGCTCGAAGACCGCTGAGACGGTGGAGATTCCCGACGGGATTCTGGCCGGCGAGCCCAACGACCACGCCATCTGGCTGGCGGTGCGCAGCGAGGAAGCGGCCCGCCGTCAGGGCAACGCGGCCACCAAGACGCGCAGTTTCGTGCGCGGCGGCGGCCGCAAACCGTTCCGTCAAAAGGGACGCGGCATGGCCCGCCAGGGGACGATCCGTTCGCCGCTCAATCCCGGCGGCAGCACCATCTTCGGTCCGCAGCCGCATGAGTACTCGGTGAAGCTCACCGCCAAGACTCGTCAGGTCGCCCGGCGCAGCGCGCTCATCTATAAGGCCCGCGAGAACAAGATTCGCGTGATCGAAGACTTCGCGCTGGACACGCCGCGCACGCGCGAAATGGTGAGCCTTTTCGAGGCGCTGGGACTGGGTGGCGAGAAGGTGCTGCTCTTGACGTCCGATTACGATGCGACCATCGCCCACAGCGTGCGCAATTTGAAAAACGCCTGTTCGCAGAAGGCGGCGGCGGCCTCGACGCGCGAGCTCATGGACTGCACCGCGCTGCTGGTGCAGAAAAGCGCGCTGTCCAAACTGGTGCAGGTGCTCGATCATGCTGCATAAGAGATCCGTGCTGCGCAAGCCGCTGCTGAGCGAGAAGATCGTGGCCATTCAGGACGCGTACAACCAATACGCGTTCGTGGTGGATCCCGCCGCCAACAAGATCGAAATCAAGCGCGCGGTGGAGTTGAAGTACGACGTGACCGTGCTCGAAGTCAACACCATGAACGTCCGCGGCAAAGTCAAGCGGCTGGGCCGCTTCTCCGGTAAGCGTGCCGACTGGAAGAAGGCGGTGGTGACTCTCAAGCCGGGCGACCGCATCGAGCTGGCGCAAAACGTTTAGCGATTCCCGAATCCCGATCATGCCTGTCAAGAAGTTTCGACCCCTGACGCCTTCGCTGCGCTTTCGCACGGTCCTCGACCGGAGCCACCTCTCGAAGGAGGGTCCGGAGAAGAGCCTGCTCGAGCCTTTGAAGCACAGCGGCGGCCGCAACCATCACGGCCACGCGACGAACATCAATACTGGCGGCGGCGCCAAGCGCAGCTACCGGATTATTGATTTCCGTCGCGACAAGTTCGACGTTCCGGCGCGCGTGGCTCGCTTGGAATACGATCCCAACCGCAGCGCCAATATCGCCCTGCTCCACTATGCGGACGGCGAGAAGCGCTACATCCTCGCGCCCGACGGTCTGCAGACCGGCGACCGCGTGATGTCCTCGCGCACCGAAGCCGAGATTCGCGTGGGCAACGCCATGCCCATCGAGAAGATTCCGCTGGGCTCGTTCATTCACAACGTGGAAATGAAAGTCGGCAAGGGCGGACAGATCTCGCGCTCGGCGGGCGCCGCCTGCCAACTCACGGCCGTGGACGGCAAGTACGCGCTCTTGAAGCTGCCGTCGGGAGAGATAAGGAAGTTGCCGGCGCTGTGTCTGGCCACCGTCGGTCAGGTGGGCAACCTCGATCATGAGAAGGTCAGTTCGGGCAAGGCGGGGCGCTCGCGCTGGCTGGGCCGCCGCCCGCACACCCGCGGCGTGGCCAAGAACCCGGTGGATCACCCTATGGGCGGCGGGGAGGGCAAGAGTTCGGGCGGCCGCCACCCGTGCACGCCCTGGGGCAAGCCCACCAAGGGATACAAGACGCGCAACCCGCGCAAGCTCTCCAAGAAGTTGATCGTCCGCCGCCGCAACGTTCAGACACGAGGCTGATGCTCCTATGGCAAGGTCGCTCAAGAAGGGGCCGTTCATTGACCCCAAGCTCGAGAAGAGGATTCTCGACATGAACAAGGCGCGCGAGAAGAAGGTCCTCAAGACCTGGTCCCGGCGCTCGATGATCTCGCCGGATTTCGTGGGGCATACGCTGGCGGTTCACAACGGCAAGAAGTTTCTGCCGGTGTACATCACCGAGAACATGGTCGGGCACAAGTTGGGCGAGTTCGCGCCCACGCGCACCTTCAAAGGTCACACGGCGAGGAAGGCCGAGAAGACGGTGACCCGCCGCACCGGCCCGAAGAAGTAGGAAGAGTCATGGAATCGCGTTGTGTGGCGAAATACCTGCGAGTGACTCCGCGCAAGATGCGGCTGGTGGCCGACATTGTGCGCGGCCTGAGCGTGAACGACGCCATCGGGCTGCTCAAGTTCACGCCCCGCGCGGGGGCGCGTCCGATTCTGAAAGCGATTCAGTCGGCGGTGGCCAACATCGTCAATCGCGACGACGCACGCGAGGTCAATCCCGACGATCTGGTGGTCAAGACGATCTTGGTGGACGGAGGGCCGTCCTTCCGCCGCTTCATGCCGCGGGCCATGGGCCGCGCCACGCCGATTCGCAAGCGGATGAGCCGCGTGACGGTGACCGTGGGCGTTCCCGAGCCGGAAGAGGTTGCGGCCGAGGCGGACATTGAAGAGACGGCGGCGGCTCCGGCGGTGAAGGAAAAGAAGAAGGCCGCGCCGAAGCCGGCGGCGAAGAAGAAAACGCCGGCCGCACGCGGCAAAGCGAAACCAACGGTCAAGAAGAAGAAAACGGACTAAGCAGTGGGTCAGAAGGTCAATCCCATCGGCATGCGCCTCGGCATTATCCGCACCTGGAACAGCGCGTGGTTCGACGAGCGGAGTTTCGCCGACAAGTTGCACGAAGATCTGTATCTGCGCCGCTACCTTTCGCAGCGCCTGAAGGGCGCGGGAGTGGCCGGCATTCAGATCGAGCGCACTCCCAAGCAGCTCACGCTCACCATCCGCACCGCCCGGCCGGGCATCGTCATCGGCCGCAAGGGAGTGGAGGTGGACAAGCTGAAAGCCGAGCTGCGGAACCTGACCCGCCGTGACGTGCAGGTCAATATTTTCGAGATCAAGCGTCCCGAGCTCGAGGCCAAGCTGGTGGCCGATATGATCGCGCAGCAGCTCGAAGGCCGCGTGTCCTTCCGCCGCGCCATGAAGAAGGCCATGCAGACCACCATGCGCATGGGCGCCGAAGGCATCAAGCTCCAGTGTTCCGGCTGCCTCGGCGGCGCCGAGATGTCGCGGCGGGAAGGCTACATGGAAGGCCGCGTGCCGTTGCACACCTTGCGCGCGGATGTGGACTACGCGCTGTCGGTGGCCAAGACCAACTACGGCACCATCGGCTGCAAGGTTTGGATTTGCAAGGGCGAAGTGATCGGCAAGAATCAGCTCGCCTCCGGTCAGATCCGCCCCCGTGAACGAGCGAAGTAAATCCCAAGCATCATGCTCACTCCCAAGAGACTCAAATACCGCAAGCAACAGCGCGGCCGCCGCAAAGGTTCCGACTACGCGGGCAGCACCGTGGCCTTCGGCGAATACGGGCTGAAGGCGCTGGGCGACTGCTGGATGAGTTCGCGGCAGATCGAGGCGGCGCGCGTGGCGCTCACCCGGCACGTGAAGCGCGGCGGCAAGATTTGGATCCGCGTCTTTCCCGACAAGCCCGTGACCAAGAAGCCGCTGGAAACCCGTCAGGGCAAGGGCAAGGGGCCGGTGGAGTTCTACGGTGCGGTGGTTCGTCCCGGACGGATTCTGTTCGAGATCGAAGGGGTGGACCGCGCCACGGCGGAGCAAGCCATGCGCTTGGCGGCGCACAAGCTGCCCATCCGCACGCGCTTCGTCGAGCGCGAGGTCTCGCATACCTAACTCTACGGAAACGAATCACCATGGCCAAGGGTTCTGCAGCACCGCTGAAGATGACCGAGCTCAAGGAGCTGTCGCTGCTCGAGCTTCAGCAGCGTTTGCGCGATTCGGAGGACAATCTCGAAGCGCTGCGTTTTCAGTTGGATTCGGGTCAGCTTCCCAACACGGCGCGGGTGCGCACCCTTCGACGGGACATCGCGAAGGTCCGGACGCTGATCCGGGAAATTGAACTGGGTGTTCGCAAGCCCAAAGGGAGCGTCGCATGACCGAAATCAGCGCGAGCACGATGAGCGCCGACCGCGGCCTGCGCAAGACCCGAGTGGGCACGGTGGTCTCCAACAAGATGGCCAAGACCATCGTGGTGGCGGTGGAGCGCCGCGTGAAGGACCCGCTTTACAAGAAGTACGTTCGCCGCACCAACAAGTTCATGGCGCACGACGAGAACAACGAGTGCCAGATCGGAGACCGCGTGCGCATCATGGAAACGCGCCCGCTCTCCAAGCGCAAGAGATGGCGGCTGGTGGCGATCGTGGAAAAGAAGAAGTAGCCGGCCATGATTCAGGAATTTTCCATACTGAACGTCGCAGACAATACCGGCGCCAAGAAGGCCCGCTGCTTCCGCATTTACGGCGGCACCCGCAAGCGCACCGCCAGCGTGGGCGACATCATCATGGTCTCCATCCGCAGCGCCATTCCGCAGGGATCGGTGAAGAAGGGGGAGAAGTCGCGGGCGGTGGTGGTGCGCACCAAGAAGGAAGTCCGGCGCAAGGACGGCTCCTACATTCGCTTCGACGAGAACGCGGTCGTTCTCATTGACAAGGACAACGAGCCGCGCGGCACGCGCATCTTCGGACCGGTGGCCCGCGAGCTGCGCGAGAAGCAGTTCATGAAGATCGTGTCGCTGGCCCCGGAAGTCGTCTGACCCTTTACCCGATTGAGCGAGAGTCATGTCCGCCCATCTCAAGATCCGAAAAAATGACCTGGTGATCGTCATCGCCGGCAACGATCGCGGCAAGCGCGGCAAGGTGCTGAAGGTCTACCCGGACAAGCTGCGCATCGTGGTGGAAGGGGTTAACTTGGTGAAGAAGCACCAACGCCCCACGCAGAGCCGTCCGCAGGGCGGCATTGTGACGCGCGAGGGCTCCATTCACATTTCCAACGTCATGGTGATTGATCCCAAGAGCGGCAAGCCCACCCGCATCGGCCGCAAGGTGCTGACCGGCGGGGAAAAGGCGCAGCGTGTGCGTTACGCCAAAGTCTCCAACGAAATGATTCGCGATGAGCGCTGAACAGGCGAAAGAAGCCAAACCGGCCAAGCCGGCCAAGCCGGCCAAGCCCGCCGCTCCCGCCGCCAAGAAGAGCGGGAAGGAAGGGCAAAAAGGCCCGCTCACGGTGGCCGGCAATCGTCCGCCGCTTCCGGCCGGCTATGTGGCCCGCATGAAAACCCATTATCTGACGAAAACGGTTCCGGCGCTGACCAAGCGGTTCGACTACAAGAATCCGATGCAGGTGCCGCGGATGGTGAAGATTGTGGTGAACGTGGGCGAGGGCGATGCGGTGGGCAATCCCAAGGTGATCGACAATGTGGTGAAGGAACTCTCCATCATCACCGGGCAGCGTCCGGCGGTGGCCAAGGCGAGGAAGGCCATCTCCAACTTCAAGCTGCGCGCGGGCATGCCCATCGGCGCGTTTGTCACCCTGCGGCGCACGCAGATGTGGGAGTTTCTGGACCGTCTCATTTCGGTGGCCGCGCCGCGCATCCGCGACTTCCGCGGCCTGCCGGACAAGGGCTTCGACGGCCGCGGCAATTACACCGTCGGCTTCAAAGAGCAGATCATCTTTCCCGAGATTGACCTCGATACAGTGGATAAGATTCGCGGCATGGACGTGACCTTCGTGACCACCGCCCGCACGGACGTGGAAGCTTACGAGCTTCTCAAGGAGCTGGGGTTACCCATGCGCAAGCGCGAGACGCGCACTCAGGTGGCGGACGCCGCCTGACGGACGATCAAGCCGGTAACGAATCGTTATGGCCAAAACCTGTCTCATTGCCAAGTCGAAGAAGCCGCCCAAGTTTCCCGTTCGCGCGCACAGCCGTTGTCGGCGTTGCGGCCGTCCGCGCGCCTATTTGCGCAAGTTCGCCTTGTGCCGCATCTGTTTCCGCGAGCTGGCGCTGTCCGGGGAGATTCCCGGCATCGTCAAAGCCAGCTGGTGAGAGAACCCGGGAGAACGCTAACCGTCAGCTAACATGCCAACCACGGATCCCATTGCGGACTTTCTGACCCGCATTCGCAACGCCCTTCGCATTCGCAAGCCCAGCGTAGACATCCCCTATTCGCGGGTCAAGTCTGAGCTGGCGCGCGTGCTCATGGACTGCAACTTCATTCACGACTACGTGCACGTGGATGAGGGGCCGCAGGGTTACTTGCGGCTGTACCTCAAGTACAATCCGCAGGGCCCGGCCATTCAGGGGTTGCGGCGGATCTCGCGCTGCGGCCTGCGCCGCTACGTGGGCCATCATCAGATCCCGCGCGTTCTGAACGGGCTGGGCGTGTCCCTGATGACCACCTCGCGCGGTATCATGACCGGAAATGAGGCGCGGCGGCAGGGGCTGGGCGGCGAAGTCATCGCCGAGATCTGGTAGCCGTCGCCGGCGGTCCGCAGGATTGAAAAGAGTTCCGAGGAGATTACAGCGTGTCACGAATCGGTCGCGCACCCATCGCGGTTCCTAAAGGAGTGGACGTCAAGGTCGAGGACCGTACCATCACGGTGAAGGGTCCCAAGGGCGAATTACGGCGCACGTTCCATTCCGACATGACCGTGCAGTACGCCGACAACACCATCACCGTTCAGCGGCCCACCGACCAGAAGCACCACCGGGCGCTCCACGGGCTCACCCGGGCTCTCATTAACAACATGGTCAAGGGTGTGACCGAGGGCTTCAAGCGGGAACTGGAGCTGGTCGGGCTGGGCTATCGCTGTGAAGCCAAGCCGCGCGGACTGTTACTCAACGTCGGTTTCTCGCACGCCATCTTCGTGGCGGCGCCGGCGGGAGTGAAGATTGAAGTGCCGCGGCCTAACGGCATCCTCGTGTCCGGCTGCGACAAGGAATTGGTGGGACTGATGGCATCGCAGATTCGCGCCGTGCGCAAGCCCGAACCGTACAAGGGCAAGGGTCTGCGCTATCTGGGCGAGACCGTCAAGACCAAGGCCGGCAAGACGGCCAAGTAGCCGGCGCGGCGCGCGGGATTCAACGCATCAAGATACTATGGCAACGAACCTCGAAAAGAAGCTCAAGAGCCGGTTGCGGCGCAAGAAGCACATCCGCAAGATCGTACGCGGAAGCGGCGAGCGGCCGCGGCTGGTGGTCTATCGCTCGGTGCGGCAGATCTACGCTCAAATCGTGGACGACGTGGCCGGGAAAACGCTCACCGGCGTGTCCTCACTTTCCCCCGGAGTGCGCGAGCGAGTCGCCAAGCTCAAGCCGGTGGAAGTCGGCAAGCTGGTGGGCGAAGCCTGCGCGCGCAAGGCTCTCGAGCGCAACATCAGCAAAGTCGTTTTCGACCGCAACGGATTCCCATATCACGGCCGGGTGAAAGCCGTGGCGGAAGGTGCCCGCAAGGGCGGTCTTCAATTCTAACGGGGTGTAATGAACCAGCAAACTGAACGCGGCCCGCGGCGGCGGGATCGGGAATCGGACGGGGAATTCACGTCCGGGTCCGAGCCGCTGATCGAAAAGGTCGTGAACATCAACCGCGTGGCCAAGGTGGTCAAGGGCGGCCGCAACTTTTCGTTCAACGCCGTGGTGGTGGTGGGCGACGGCAAGGGCCGCGCCGGCTACGGCATGGGCAAGGCGAACGAAGTGGTGGATGCCATCGGCAAAGCCACCCAGCAGGCCAAGCGCGCCCTGCAACGCTATCCCATCGTCGGAACGACTCTGCCGCACGCGGTGTACGGGAAGTTCGGCGCGGGGAGGATATTTCTCAGACCCGCCTCGCCCGGTACCGGCGTAATCGCCGGCGGGTCGGTGCGCATCGTCATGGAATGCCTCGGCGTGCGCGACGTGTTGACGAAGGTCATGGGCACCAACAATCCTCACAACGTGGTGAAGGCGGTGTTTGCGGCCTTGGGCAGCATGAGCGACGTGCGCATGGCGGCCGAACGGCGCGGCGTTTCGCTGCGCGAAGTCTTCTCGACGTGACACAGGCGAAGGGAGCGACCGCATGGCGAAAAAATTGAAAGTCACGCTGATTCGCAGCACGATCCGTCGCCCGCGCGTGCAGAAGCTCACCGTGGAAGCGATGGGGTTTCACCGGTTGCAGGAGACGCGCCTTTTTCCCGACAATCCTGCGACCCGCGGCATGATCCACCGGGTTTCCCATCTGGTGCGGTGGGAGCAAGTCGAAGAGTAGTCCTATGCCTCTGAATAACCTCAAACCGGCAGCCGGTTCGACTCATTCCAAGAAGCGCCGCGGACGCGGCTCGAGCTCGGGTCTGGGCGGCAGCGCGGGGCGCGGCGAGAAGGGCTATCTGGCCCGCTCCGGTTCGTGCAAGAAGCGCGGCTTCGAGGGCGGCCAGAAACCGCTGCACCTGCGTCTTCCCAAACGCGGCTTCAAGAACATCTGGGCCGACGACGTGCAGGTGGTGAATCTGAAGGATCTGGCCCGGCTTCCCGAAAGCGCGCTGGTGGAACCGGAAACGCTTAAGAAAGCCGGTCTCATTCGCCGGATCTCTCAGCCGGTGAAGATTCTGGGAACCGGCGACGCCGTCCGCGCCTTTGAGATTCGCTCGTGCAAAGTCTCCGCGGCGGCCGAGAAGAAAATTACCGAAGCGGGCGGCAAGGTGGTCGCGGCCTGATGTTAGATCGCTTCACCAACGTCTTCAAGATCCCCGAGCTGCGGGATCGCATTTTCTTCACGCTGCTCATCTTCCTCGTGTACCGCATCGGCGGGCACGTGCCGGTGGCCGGCATCAACGCCGGCGCGCTGGCCGAGTTCTTCCAGCAGAACGCGAACACGCTGTTCGGGCTCTACGACATGTTCGTGGGCGGGGCCTTCCAACGGGCCACCATCTTCGCCCTCGGCATCATGCCCTACATTTCGGCCTCGATCATCTTCCAGCTCATGGGAACGGTGGTGCCGTACTTCCAGAAGCTGCAAAAGGAGGGCGAGGAAGGGCGC
>Ga0315288_10002448_pt1 | contig 24017 bp, 24 predicted proteins | sample YL17G11_20_MG_FD_203454 | JGI IMG/M metagenome (GOLD analysis project Ga0315288, IMG submission 203454) | Sediment microbial communities from Yellowstone Lake, YNP, Wyoming, USA - YL17G11_20 | ecosystem: Environmental > Aquatic > Freshwater > Lake > Sediment | place: USA: Wyoming | collected... | reverse complement strand
CCATTATCGCTGACGGTCTACATACCCTTCCCACCACAGGGTGTATCTGAGGAAAGATTGTCAGGAGTTCTTTATTCCGTACACTATGGTGGGCCTTTGAGGATTCGAACCTCAGACCCCAGTCTTATCAGGACTGTGCTCTAACCAACTGAGCTAAAGGCCCTTTTGCGGCACGGATAGATTTTACCCCAAGACAAATGTAAAATCAACCTGGAGAGCGTATACCGAAAAGAGCGATTGGCCTTTGCCTGTCATTCTGAGCGAAGCGAAGAATATCTCCCTGCGGGAGCAAGAGATCCTTCGCTACGCTCAAGGTGATGACGAGCTGTCACAAACCTTCAGCGCACGTTGGCCCTTAGCTTCTCCGGGGTCAGCGGTGACATAGCCCTCAGTTGCTTGATTATCGGCACCAAAGACGAGATCACGAAGTCTATCTCCTCTTCGGTATTACCCAGACCCAGGCTGAATCTCACTCCACCGCGGGCGATGGCTGCCGGGATTCCCATGGACAGCAGCACGTGGGACGGCTCTAAGGAGGCTGAGGTACAAGCCGAGCCTGAGGAAGCTGCCACTCCCAGGAAGTCCAGATGGAGCAATACTGACTCCCCCTCTACAAATTCGAAGCACAGGTTTACATGGCCGGGTAATTTCTGGGTGGGATGGCCATTCAGACGCACCCGCTCGATTTGGGACATAATGCCGTCAATCAATCTCTGCGACAGGCGCTGGCAGTGCTGGTTAAAGGTCTGCCGCTGTTCGGCAGCTAGCTGAAGGGCGGCAGCGGTGCCCACTATGCCCGTCACGTTTTCCGTGCCAGCGCGTCGGTTGCTCTCCTGGGTGCCACCGCTCTGCTGGGGCCAGAAAGGCACACCCCGTCTCAAGTACAGTATGCCTGCACCCTTGGGGCCATGTATCTTGTGCGCCGACAGACTCAACAGGTCAACACCCAGCTTGTTGACGTCCAGATCGAGCGCCGCTGCCCCTTGCACAGCATCAGCGTGAAAATATATTTTGGTGCCTCGGTGTTGCGCTTGCTCCTTAGTCAGGCGGCTCAGTTCTGCAATGGGCTGGATGGTGCCTACCTCATTGTTGGCCAGTATAATACTGACCAGGGTGGTCTTGTCGGTTATGGCCTTCTCCAGGTCTTCAGCATGAACCAGGCCATATTTGTCTACAGGGAGTTCGGTTATATCGAAGCCGAGTTTTTCTAAGAAGTGGCATGTTTCCAGCACGGCGTGGTGCTCGATGGCTGAAGTTATGATGTGGTTGCCCTGTTCTTTCATGGCCAGGACCACCCCTTTTAGGGCGGCATTATCCGACTCAGTGCCACCGCTGGTGAAGATTATATCCCTGGAGGGGCATGCCAGCACCTTGGCTACAGTATTGCGCGATTGCTCCACCGCCTGGCGGGCTTCCTGGGCCAGGGTATAGATGCTGGACGGGTTGCCGAATTTCTGCGAGAAATAGGGTAGCATGGCCTCCAGCACTTTGGGGTGCACCGGGGTGGTGGCGGCGTGATCCAGATAAATATTCCGTCTCAAGGATTCTTCCTCCCTGTTGAATCTAGATGCCGGCTGGTCTTTCCTTCTCCCCGACCATACATAAGTCAGCTAGCGTAATAGAGTCAAGCACCTCAGCTATGGCCTGGCGCACCTTGCGCCATACCTGCCGCGAGGAACACACCGCCTCGCGGGTGCAGCTATCAGACTCTACCTCAGAGGCGCATTGCGCCGGGGCAATGGGGCCTTCCAGGGCGCGCAACACCTCTCCCACTGTTATAGAGGTGGGGGCTGCCCCGAGCTGGTAGCCGCCTTGCACACCACGGGTAGCCTTTACCAGCCCAGCATGGCGCAGCTTGGCGATGAGCTGCTCCAGATACCGCCGTGAAATGTTCTCTGCCTGGGCGATCTCAGCCAGTGCCACTGGCCCACTGCCGTAGGTTTGGGCCAGTCCTACCATAGCCCTCAGGCCATAGTGTGCCTTTGAGGAAAACCTGACAGTCACCGATTAAATCCTAGCATTTTAGTAGGAATTATAGCATTGATTCTTCCCCATGTCAAGATTTGGCCTTGCCACCCAAGACCAGCGATTCCGCTTCAGCTAGCTTCACCCATTAGACATCAGTCATGCCCGTTTGGTTGGGCGGATACCTCATCCCCCTAGCCCCCTTCTCCTGCAGGAGAAGGGGGCAGAAGAAATTGTTGGGGGACACCCCCAGACCCCCGCCCACCAAGGAGACTTCGTCCCCTGGGCATCCCCAGTACGCTTCACTCTGGGGCTAGAGCCTATACAATTTATCTAATTGTTACAGGAAGGTGAAGGGAACCTCGGTTCCTTTCCGGGGATTTCAGGGGGTGTCCCCCTGAGACCTTTTCCCTTCCCCTCTCATGCCTAAGAGAGGAAGCTAGAGGGGGTGTTCATCAGTTGCCCCTACGCCAATGGGTTGGGGTCAATCGCTAATTTTGGCCTTGCCAGGGAGGGCTGCTTAAGCTAGTATATATGATGGTAAAGAGAGATGCCTCTGGAAGCGGCCTACAATCAGGCGCTGGCTGAATTGCATCAGATTAAGCCCTATGTGGCGGCAGCCAAGAGCGGCTGCAACTTTGAACAGGGCATGTTCTGGGTGCCTCTTTTCGACCGCAAGTTTGTGATCCATTTCCCCCAGGTCAGGGTGGAAGAACCTGGGCAATCCACCCCGCCACCCAAGATAATTCAGTTGGTGCTGTTCCACTACCTGCTTGCTGCTGATGGCACCCAGGTAGCTGATAAGTGGATTAGCTACAGACAACTGCCGGGGACCCATCTTTTCGAGCAAAGGTTTTATGGCCTGGCACTGCGCTCTCTAGTGAGCTCCTTTGGCCAGGACCTGGAAGGCTTCCGGCGGGCAGCCCTCTCCCTGGGTGGTGTCCCCATGAGCCGCACTGGCGATGCCTCCTTCCGCTTTCTGGCTTTGCCCAATATACCTATGGCTTGCATTCTTTACCTGGGCGATGAGGAAATGTCTCCTTCAGCGAATATCCTCTTTGATGCCTCTGCTTCTCACTATCTACCGACAGAGGACGTATCTTTCCTGGGCAGCTATCTCAGCTCGGCGTTGCGTCAGCGAAGACCGAGCACAACCACTTGACTAAGTGACTGGTATCTGTATAATATTGTTCGGCTGTCAAGTTGAGCCTGAGAGGAGCTGATTATCCCTGTCCACTTCTGCTAGGATGCGAGTAATCTCTGGCCAGGCCAAGGGACATCGCCTTAGAATGCCGAGAGGTTCGGCTATTCGTCCCACTACCGGGCTGGTCAGAGGTGCTATTTTTTCTATGCTAGAGGCACAAGGCCGCCCCTGGAGCAGAGTGCTGGAGCTCTACGCCGGCACTGGGGCCCTAGGGATTGAAGCGCTAAGTCGGGGCGCTGAGAAGGCTGATTTTGTGGAGCGTGATGAACGCTGCTGTGCCGCCGTCAAGGAAAACTTGGCCAGCATGAAGCTAGCTGAGCGGGCACACGTCTTTTGTTGTGATGTGGGTAAGGCTCTTACCTTTCTTAAAGCGGAGTATGACGTTATTCTGTTGGATCCTCCCTATTCTGAGGTCTCTCTGGACAAGCTGTTAGCCAGGCTGGTCGTATCCAAGGCAGCAGCAGTTTGCTCCACCATTGTGGTACAGCATTCTATCCGTCAGCAGTTACAGTCCAGCTACAACGGGATGGTACTACTGCGGCAGCGTCGCTATGGCGACACCTGCGTCTCAATGTATGGCAAGGAGGCACTAGGTTGACTATAGCCGTCTATCCAGGCAGTTTCGACCCGGTGACCAATGGTCATCTCGATATCATAAACCGGGCGGCCAGCCTCTTCGAATCGCTCATCATAGGGATATATGATACCCCTCCTAAGCATCTTAGTTTTACCACTCAGGAGAGGATGGACATGATGGTCAAGTCTGTCAACCATCTTCCCAATGTGAGGGTGGAGGGCTATAAAGGCCTCACCATAGCCTTTGCCCGCCAGGTCAAGGCCAGCGTCCTAGTCAGGGGTCTCAGGATGAGTTCTGACTTTGAGCGCGAGTTCGAAATGTCCTTAATGAACAAGAAGGTGGCCCCGGACATTGAGTCGGTCTATCTGATGGCCAGTCTGGAATACCAGTTTCTCAGCTCCAGTTTGCTTAAAGAAGTAGCCACGCTGGGTGGTAGTCAGATGGTGAGAAGCCTGGTGCCACCACCTGTTTTGGAAGCTCTAAAGAAAAAGAACCTTATCTAAATCTAAATCGGAAGAAAAGGCTGAATGGAAACGAGTAGTGCCGTGGACGGGATTGTTATGGAAGACCTGGGTACAAGGGGGAAGGAGACAAATGTTCTGGAGCTTATTGACCGGGCCAAAGGCCTGGTGGAGGCTGGTAGAAAGTTGCCCTTGAGCAGCCAGACTTTAGTAGACCGAGAGTCACTGCTCAAGTTGCTTGGGGAGATACGCCTGGCACTGCCTTCTAACATCAAGCTGGCTGCCCAGGTGTTGCAGCGGCGCGAGCGCATAATTAACCAGGCTCTGGCCGAGGCTCGGCGGATACTGACGGCCAATGCCGAAGAGTTGGATGTTAAAGCTCAACAACATAGTTTAGTAAAGCTGGCCGAGAAAAGGGCTGAGGACATAATCGGACAGGCGGAGAGTCAGGTCAGGTTGATGCTTGCCGATGCCGAAAAACAAATAACAGTGCCCCAGGGGGTTACACCTCATTTCTTGGCTGGCGCTAAGCACAAATTGGGCCAGGTTGTGTCCCTTTTCTTGCACCGCAAAGGTAGACAGTCTAACTGAGATAAGTGGAAAGTCATCTAGCGCATTTGGAGTAGAGCAGCTAAATAGCTGATGCTAAAATACATAAGGAGGTTGTCACGTGGCCTATAAGATTACCGAGGATTGTATAAGCTGTGGCGCTTGTGACCCTGAATGCCCCAACAAGGCCATCAGCGAGGGGGACCCGATCTACAAAATAGACCCTGCTCGCTGCACTGAGTGTGTTGGCTCCTACGCGAAGTCCAAATGTGTTGAGGTGTGCCCTGTGGACTGTTGTGTCGCAGACGAAAAACACCAGGAAAGCCGTGATGCCCTTCTAGCGAAGTGGAAGCAGCTGCACCCTGGTGAGACTCCCAAGTAACCTGTGGGTCCCAGCAGACCACCTGTAACGGTTTCTTTGATAGCGATACGGCCTTCCCCGTAGACTCCTCTTTCGGGGAAGGCCGTCTATTGTTCTGTTTGATATCCTGGCAAGCTATTCTAGTCGTATGTCTTCCCGAGGCCCAGCGCTGTTACGCCGCCATCCACGAATATTATCGAACCGGTCATATAGCTAGACTCATCAGAGGCCAGGAACACTGCAGCTCCTGCAATGTCGCTAGGTTTCCCTGGGCGGTTCAAAGGAACCCTGGCCATAAGCCTTGCCACTCGTTCTGGGTCCTCTTTCGTGCCCAGAGTCCGTCTTATTGTTGACATAATGGGCCCTGGTGCAATAGCATTCACCCTGATTCTGTATGGAGCGAGGCTGATGGCCATCGACTTAGTCATCATCTTGAGCCCGCCCTTGGAGGCAGCGTAATGAGCCTCCACTCCGGTGGTAATTTCTTGCACCATGGAGGTAATGTTGATAATTATCCCACTACGTCTTTCAGCCATATGCTTAGCTACCTTGCGGCTGCACAAGAATGGGCCCTTTAGATTTATGGCAATTATCCGGTCAAACTCCGCTACCGGTAGGTCTAGGAAAGGATAAAAACTGGTCACCCCAGCATTGTTCACCAGTATGTCGATGTGACCGAAATCAGCCAGCACCTTATCCACCATTTTGTTCACTGAATCCTCATCAGCCACATTTAAAGGCACCGCAATTGCCCGCCGGCCTGACTTCTGTAACTCGCTAGCAGTGGTGTTTGCACTGTTCACATCTATATCTGCTATCGCTACATCCGCACCTTCGTGCACATACGCTGTGGCTATCGCCTGCCCAATACCCATGGCGCCCCCAGTTATTATCGCTACTTTGTTTTCCAGTCTCATTATTCCTCTCCTTCAGTGGTTTGCTGATCTCCAAACAATTCGGCTACGCCAGAATGTTAGACCAACATAAGTTTGTTGTCAAGCCTATTTTAGATTACCTCCTCGTCCTTTAGCTTGGTTATCTCATCCCAGCTATAGCCCAGAATTTCGTTGAGGATCTCCTCTGTGTGCTGGCCGAACTCAGGAGCTTCTCGCTGCACTGCAGCCGGAGTTTTGCTGAACCTTACCGGAGGTCCCACCACTTTAACCGGGCCCCAGACCGGGTGCTGGAATTCTGTAATGTAGCCATTGGCTAGTGCCTGGGGGTCATTGACCACATCAGAGATGGTGTGGACACACTCAAAGACCAGGTCGCCGGCTTCGGCCAGCACCTTGAGCCATTCCTCCCTCGTCTTGGTGGCGAAGGTTTTGTCCATAACGGAGATGAGCTCGGCGGCGTTCTTGCTGCGGACTTCCATGTTGACAAACCTGGGGTCTTTCTCCAGATGCTCCATGCCCAGGGCGCGGCACACGATAGGCCAGTGCCTATCTGGCTGAAGGTGAGCCAGAACAAGCCATTTGCCGTCTTTACACTGGTAATGGTTCCACAGGGGGTTGCGCGCTGTGGCTCTGACCTCACGAGGTATCTCAGTACCCATGATGAGCTTCATAGCCACATTAAGGCCTTGAAGCCATATCATACTGCCCAGCAGTGAGGCATCCAACTCTTGGCCTATCCCCGTCCTCTCTCTCACTAGAAGAGCAGTAACCACCCCATAGGCAGTCATCACTGCCCCAAGCTGATCACAGATACCACCACGGATAGCGAGTGGGGGCATTCCTGGTTCCCCTACCATATTCATCAGACCCGACCTTGCCAGTCCAGTGTAATCGTAGGAGGGCTTTTCGGCATCAGGGCCTTCCGGCCCCCAGCCCGAAGCCGAGGCATAGATGAGGCGAGGGTTGTATCGGGAAAGGGCAGCGTAGTCTAGTCCCTGCCGAGCAGCTACCCCTTTGCGGAAGTTCTGCACAAAGACATCGGACTTCTCCGCCAGCTTATAGATGATCTCCTTGCCCTTCTCCTTCCTTAGGTTCACCGTCAGGCTTCTCTTATTGCGGTTATTGTTCTCAAAATAGAAGTTGCGTCCGCCTACCCCTGTGAGCGCCCCAGCCAGTTTCACCATGCCCCGGGACGGATCACCAATTCCCCTTTCCTCGATCTTGATCACATCCGCTCCCAGGTCGCCTAGCATAACTGAGGCCACTGGCCCCTGCTGCCAGATAGTCCAGTCCAGCACTCGGTAGCCCTCAAGCGGCATTTTCATAATCGGCCCCTCCTTGGTGACAAATTGTCTTCCTTTCCCCAGAGAAGGTTGAAAACCAAGTGGGAGGCTAATAGGACATGAAAGGCGCCAACTCTAATGGGTGTGGCCACACCGGCCCATATTGCCCCCCACTGGCTTCCATGAGCGCTTTGGTTATTTCGCCGCCGGTGATGTATGGTTTTACTGCCTCAATGAGAAATGCTCGGCCAACCCCCCAATCATTTTATAACCCCAAACGAAGTGGTGTCAAATGTCTCGGTGAAATGGTTATAGCAAGACCAGTTCAGAATGGTTTCTGAGGGAACGGCTTCCAATCGTCAGGGACTTCAATTTCCATTAATCATCCTGGAAACCTATTTTGGACAAGAGTGTTCTGTTCAATCGAGTCATGACTTAGTGTCTTATGCAACCCTTAGGAGGGTTGTGACTGGCCGCCGGTTCTTGAGGCCATCGTACTTGCGACTCTAATCCAAAATGTGGTAAAGTTAGTAGGCAGATCATCCTGTGGTGCCCGTAGGCCTGATAGTATCAACATATGCATTAAGTAGAATCTTAAAGGAGGGTAAAGGTGAAAAAGGTCCGAGTAGGGGCGGGATCATCGGGTTGGCCCGACTATAAAGATGGGGCTCTCGATGTAGCCGAGCATGGGGACGTAGATTACATGGCCTTCGACCATTTGGCCGAGCTTACCATGGCTATCATGCAAAACCAGTACCAGAAGGACCCCAAGCGAGGTTACATACCTGAGGTTGAACCACTGATGAAAGGTCTTCTCCCAATCTGGAAGAATAAGGGCAAACACATAAAGATGGTAAGCAATGGCGGGGGAGCTAATCCACCTGAGTGTGCCAACCAGGTGCTCAAGATTGCAAAGGACATGGATCTTGGCGGAATTAAGATCGGTGTTATCACTGGGGATACCATACCCCTTACTAAACTCGATGAACTCGAGAAGAAGGGGTTTAAGTTTAAGAACATGGACACCGGAGAAGTAGGACTGGAAAAAGTCCGTAAGAAGCTGCTAGCTGCCTACGTATACATCGGCGCGGATAAGGTAATTGAGGCCTTCGACCAAGGCGCTGACCTAGTTATCGGCGGACGACTATCCGATAACTCTCTGTTCATCGGGCCGTTTATGCATGCCCTCGGATGGAAGTTCGAGGATGCCTACTGGGATCGGATAGGAGCTGGCGTAACCGTCGGACACATCCTCGAGTGCTCGAGCTGGAGCGCAGGCACATGCTCCAACCTTTGGGAACAGATCGAGTATCCCAAGGGCAACCCGGGCTTCCCCATCGTTGAGATGTATGAGAACGGCGACTGCATTGTAACCAAGACGCCGACATCAGGTGGTATGGTCAAGGTTCTCACACTGATGGAGCACTTAGTTTACGAGGTACACGACCCGCATAACTACATAATGCCCGACGGCATATCTGATATCACCGCTATAAAGCTTGAACAGATGGGCAAGGATAACGTTAAGATAACCAAGTACGGTGATGCCCCTCGCGGCAAGGCGCGACCGGAAAACCTTAAGCTGTGTGTTGCTTACAACGATGGCTTCATCGCCGAGGAGATTACTGTTATCAGTGGCCCCAAGGTGTTCAAGATGGCAGATAAGGCGCACGACTTCGTCTTGAAGCGCTTGGATTACCTTGGTCTCAAGCCGAGAGAGGTACTGTGGTCGCTCATCGGCTGGGACTCCCTGACCGGGCCTGCATCAAAAGCCCGCCCGGATCTTGATCACGAGCCGCCTGAGCTAGGTATTAGGGTCGCCTTTAAGTGCGATACCAAGGAAGAAGCACGGGCATGTCGCACAGAGTGTGGCCATATGTGCTGGGCCTCAACTGGTGTAGGTACTGGTTTTACCAGCCCACCGGATATCCGGCCAGTATTTGCTCTGTGGCCCACACTTATCCCCAGGCCTGAAGTGCCTCTCAAGTTAGATATGGTGGAGGTAAAATGATGGCTAATAAGAAAGTTAAACTGATGGACATATGCTGGTATCGCTCCGGCGACAAGGGCGATATCTCCAATATAGGTCTTATGGCCAAGACTAAGAAAGGCTATGAGATCATAAAGAAGGAAGTGACGCCTGCAAGGATCAAGGCACACTTCAAGGACTGGGTTAAGGGCGATATTGTCATCTATCCGATGGACAACTTCTGCGCCCTCGAGATCGTGATGATCGGAGCACTTGGCGGCGGCGCTACCAAGACCCTCAGACTTGACCAGACTGGCAAGGCCATGAGTGTCGGGCTGGCCCGCATGGAGGTCGAAATAGACGAGAAGGACGTCAAAGCTGTAATGGGCCCTCCATACGATACAATGGCAAATCCCGAGAAATAGTTAGGAGATTGTTATGCTCTAACAGGGACAGATGTCCTTCTTGTATGGAAGAAGGCTCTACGGCGTCAAGGGCGGCAATTGCTGCTGTATCATTGTTCCAGCATAAAAACAGCGGAGCAAATCCTTGGAAGGCTGTATGATAGTTAAACCTATTTATGAGACTAGACATGAGTTCTTAAACAGCCTCATGGTCTCACAGGCAGATTGGAGACTAACCAGACAGTCAGTCCGCGTTTCAGGTGGAGTTCAGCTCTCCATCGTTCCCATCAGAAACACAGGGTCTCCGCTGATTCTAGGAGCTTTTCGTTCATGAGCAGCACCCCTCAGCTCTCTGAGGTGGTGCCGCTCAGCGTGAAGGGGACTCAATTGGCGCTTTAGTGCAATTTGGAAAGGAATGACACCCGCATAGAGTCAGTTAGATCTCCATAGCTAGCTGCTCGTACTCGTAGTCTTGGACAGCTTTGATATTTGTCATTTATTGTTCCTAATTTACATTATGATTGACAATTAATGCAAGGCCTGTTTATAATATGTTGCATGACATTAAGGGGGTCTCAGGCGTCATGTTGTTTTTTCGCTCGAAAGGGCAAGACCAACCGGAGACTGAAACATCCTCCTTGCAGGTCGTTGAAACACCGTTTTGTATTAAGTTGACATAAGACAATAGAACCACTCTCATAAGTAGATAAGGAGGCAATTATGGGTGCTGGCATCTTGGGATATGGGGTGTATATTCCCAAATTTCGTATAAAGCGGGAGGATATAGGTAAGGCCTGGGGAGGCCGTGGCAAAGGTGAAAACAGCGTAACCAATTATAATGAAGACGTCATCACTATGGCGGTGGAGGCCTCACAAAACGCCGTAAAAAACTCTGGTATCACCCCGGCTGATCTGGGTGCTATTTATTTGGGCACTGCCTCGGCACCGCAGATTGAGCAATCATCGATAGGCACAATAGCGCTGACCCTTGGGTGCAAAACGACTATTGACTTGGCTGACTTTGGAGCTTCTCCCCGAGCTAGTGTCGCTGCGCTGAAGGCCTGCCTTGATGCCATAGATGCAGGGCGGATAAAATATGGCTTGGTAATTGGCTCAGATTGCCGCTTGGGTGAGCCGGGCACTGAACAGGAGTCAAATATGGGCGCTGCTGCCGTCGCCTTTGTTTTAGGCAAAGGTGATGTGGTAGTGCAAATAGAAAAAATCCACTCCTACGCCACCGCTTTCAGAGATGTTTGGCGAGCCGATGGCCAGCAATACATCCACATATTTGAGCCCAGGTTCAACCGGGAGTATGGCTATGAACGCCATGTCAGAACGGCTGCAAGTGATCTGCTTAAGGACGCTGGACGGAACATAACTGATTTTAAGTATGTGGTATTTCAGCAGCCTGATGATCGACTTCATAGGACAGTTGCCAAATCTATCAAAGTGACATCAGAGCAGATGGACCCTGCCAACATTTTCCCTGTAATAGGCGATTGTGGCTCCGCCTCCATGTTTTTAGGATTGGCGGCCGTCCTCGATCATGCTCAGGCTGGAGATCGAATTCTGGCTGTATCCTATGGGTCCGGTGCCAGCGATGCGCTTAGTCTGATGGTAAGTCAGCAGATTGAGCAGAAGAGACCACGAGAGCATAACTACCAGAGCTATCTCACTAGCAAGGAATATATAGACTACACCACTTTCCTGCGTCATGTAGGTACGCTCAAGAAGCCAGGTAAGCCTGCCGATCTGGGCATCCCTGCAATGACACCGCTGCTCTCCAGCTACCGGCAAGCGCCCGAGTTGTTACAACTGCTGGGCGGAAAATGCCAGAGTTGTGGCTACGTCAACTTCCCTCCATCAGAGCACCGCATCTGTATACGTTGCGGGCATACCAAATTCGATAGGGTAGCACTGGCACGACGAGGCAAGATTCATACATATACTATAGCTTACGTTCTGCCGCCAGGCTTCGACGAGACACCCCTGCCAATGATCATAGCCGACCTGGAAGACGGTGTTAGGCATCGAGCTGTGGGAACTGAGATGAAGCCTGAGCAGATCAAGATAGGTCTTGATGTGGAATTTGTGTTTCGCATAATATCCACTGAGGACGGGGTAAATGTTTATGGCAATGCCTTTCGATTGGCCAGAAAGTAAAGCCAAGGAGGTATATTATGGGCTGGAATAAAGTCGCTTTGGTAGGCGTAGGCCTGATCAAGTTCGGCGAGCTTTTTGACAAGAGCTTCGAGGAGATGGTGGAGGAAGCCTACCTCAATTGCATTAACAGTATAGACAAAGGCTTTGATCCTAAAGATATTAAAGCTGCCTGGCTGGGTGAGTGCAATTCGCGCACCCATGGACATGCCAGTATAAGCGGCGCAGCCTTGACCGGCAATATCGGGCTAGCCGGGATACCCTGCACCCGAGTGGAAAACGGTTGTCCTACTGGCAGTGATGCCTTCCGCAACGGCTGTCTTGGGGTAGCCTCAGGAGTTTATGATGTGGTGCTGGTGGTCGGTGCTGAGAAGATGCGCGATGACTCTACAGCCAATCTGCTCAATTCGGCCACCAGAGGCCATCCCGTTCTCATGCGTGGGGAAACAACCCCAAGCCAATTCGCCCCGCTGGCTGTGCGGCACATGTATGAGTTCGGCACTACCAAGCAGCAACTGGCTATGGTAGCAGTAAAGAACCGCGCCAATGGCGCTTTAGATCCTTACTCCCATAATCAGAGCCCTATAACCATTGAGGACGTATTGAATTCACCTATGGTCTGCTTGCCATTCGGTCTTTTCGACTGCTGTCCACAGACAGACGGGGCTGCGGCGGCCATCCTGGTGCGTGCCGACCTGGCTAAGAAGTATACCGATAAGCCAGTATATATAGCTGGCTTTGGCATGGGCACCGATACCTTCTACATACATGAGAAAGAGAGCTTCACTGAGTTCGTGGCTACAGTGCGGGCGGCCAAGCAGGCCTATGCTATGGCTGGCATCGGGCCACAAGACCTTGATTTGGCCGAGGTACACGACTGCTTTAGCTGGACCGAGATAGTAGATTATGAAGACCTCGGCTTCTGCCCCAAAGGCCAGGGGGGCAAGTTCGTTGAGCAGGGACACTCGAAAATTGGTGGCAAACTGCCGGTGAACGCCAGTGGTGGTCTGCTCAGTAAAGGGCACCCCCTGGGTGCCACCGGAGTGGCCCAGATGTGTGAGCTTTTCTGGCAGTTGCGCCAGGAAGTGCCCAAGCAGCACCCCAAGCGCCAGGTGGAGATCAAGAAGGGCTACGGGCTGCAACACAACGTTGGCGGCCGGGGCATCTCCAACTCGGTGGTCACCATACTCAGCATAAACCCCTGACTGGGCAGGGCATCTCAGAGCAGGACATATCCGCTGGGAGTCTGGGGGTGTCTTCCAGATTCAAAAGTCCCCCAAGATTGGGGGTGCCCCCTACTTCCCCCGAAGTCGGGTGACTGGGGGGTGGTTAAGACTTTTTTGACACTGTTCCGTTCACCCTGAGCCTGTCGAAGGGTGAACCCCTTTGAGCCGTCCATGATTCGACTGTGCTCAGCACGAACGGGTCAATTATCATTTTCATACTCCATGGCGCTGATGGCAAGTCGGCATGGCAGATTCTGAGCGTAGCGAAGAATCTCTCCCTGCGGGAGCAAGAGACCCTTCACTTCGTTCAGGGTGACACGTTCTTGTGCTGTTATTCTGAGCCCTTCGCCTTGGCTCAGGACAAGCTCCGGGAAGAACCTCGGTTGTTACAGTGACCTGTCCGACAAGGGGGCAAGGAGATGCAACTAGTCAGGTTATTCCAGCCCGGGAGGCTCGGAAGACTGGAACTAAAGAATAGGCTTGTCATGCCCGCTATGGGCACTCCTTTGGCCAGCCCCGATGGCCAGGTGACCAGCCGGATGATTGACTACTATGTGGAGAGGGCCAAAGGCGGTGTAGGGCTGATAGTCACTCAGTTCTCCTGCATCAGTCCCGATTCGGGTCCTACTCGTTCACTGTGCATCTATGACGACAAGTTTATTCCTGGGTTGCGGGAGCTTGCGGCGGCAGTGCATGAACATGGCGCTAAGATAGCTGTTCAAACGTGCCATCTGGGCACGATAATGGAGCAGATGGGGCACCCCAAAGACGCAAAGATTGCAGTTCCCTCAATGTTGCCCTGGATGGAAGAAAAAGGCTGTTTTAAGGAAGCGTCAGCAAGTGATATTGACCGCTACGTAGAGTATTTCGCCGAGGCGACCAGGCGGGCCAAAGATGCCGACTTTGATGCGGTCGAGTTTCATGCCTGTCACGGGTGTTTGCTCAGTTCGTTTCTCTCTCCAGCGCTAAATCGGAGAAGCGACGAGTATGGCGGGAGCACTGAGAACAGGGCTAGGTTTGCTTGCCAGATTCTGGCCCGGTCAAGGCAGAGAGTGGGGCCCGATTTCCCCCTAATATTTAGAATAAACGGCGATGATGATTACGAGAAAGGTGCCCGGTCGGATGATGCTGCTCGTCAGGCTGTGCTTCTGCAAGAGGCTGGAGCTGATGCTGTGAGCGTGTCCGCCGCCCTGGAATTCTGGTCTCCCTTGAGCCTACCCTGCTACATCTACCCTGCCGGTGTGCTTATCCCGCTGGCAGCGGCAGTGAAAAAAGCCGTCAGGGTTCCCGTAGTCGCTGCGGGCAAGATTGATCCTGTGCTTGGTGAGCGCATCCTGGAAGAGGGCAAGGCGGATTTCATTGCCCTGGGCAGACCGCTGTTAGCCGACCCTCACCTGCCCAATAAGGCCAGGGAAGGCAGGCTGGAGGACATCCGCCGGTGCATTTATTGCAACAATTGCCTGGTCTCCAGCAAAAGACGATTTCGTTCCTGCACGGTAAACCCATTCCTTTTCAGAGAGAGTGAGTACCCTCCCAAGCCTGCGCCAGCCAAAAAAAAGGTGGTGGTCATCGGTGGTGGCCTGGCCGGTATGCAAGCTGCAGCTATCCTGGGACAACGAGGCCACGATGTTTCTCTCTATGAGCGTGAAGGTGAGCTGGGCGGGCAGTGGAAAGTGGCCTTTGCCCTGAAGGCCAAGCAATCCTACGCTACCTTTGTTGACCATCTATCAAAGAGCCTGTCTCAGGCGAAGGTTAAAGTGTTCACGGGAACTGAAGTGACCAAAGACTTCATTTCTAAGCTTAAGCCGGATACGGTGGTACTTGCTACCGGCGCTGTTCCGCTGACTCTGAACGTCCCGGGGGTCAAAGGCGAGAATGTAGTCCAGGCTAACGATGTCATAATGGGGTGGGTGGAGGTGGGACGCAGGGTGGTGGTTCTGGGGGGGCGCTTTCTGGGGATGGAGGTGGCCATAGACCTGGCCGAGCGGGGCAAAGAAGTGGCGCTCGTCAGCAGAAGTCGCATCAGCGGCAAGAAGAGGCCTATTGAACGACATACCTATAAAGCCCTCATGAGGCGGCTTATTGAGCTACGTATTCCTCTCTATCCCAATTGCTCGGTGATAGAGATTACGGAGAAAGGCGTTTACGTGGAGCACAACGAGGGCGCTTTCTTGCTGGAATCCGATACTGTGGTTCTGGCTGTGGGGACTAAGAGTCAGAACAGCCTTGCCAACGAGCTGAAAGGCGTGGTTTCTGAGCTATACCAGATAGGTGATTGTGTTGAGCCTGATGACGCAGCCACAGCCACCTATGAAGCGGCCAGGGTAGCTTTGCAAATATAAATGCTATCCTTATCGAGATCGCTGAAAAAGAGGTCCCCTTCTGGGGAAGGAGCGGGGGGCTGGGGGTGTCCCCCGTAGGGGTGATTCGTGCTACTTCCCCCAAGATTTGGGGATACGGGGGGCTGAACAAGACTTTTTCAGCACTCTTTTCCCATACAATTTGACAAGGAGCCCCATTTCACTACAATAGCGATTCCTCTCCCGCCAGCAAGCTGGCGGGAGAGGAATCGTTCGAGTGGGGCGGCAAGCATAGTCTCTAGGCGCTGCAAAGCAAATTCGAGCGACGTAGGTGTGAGAATTTGCGTCACAGATACTGCACAGCTTGCTGTGGGGAGATTCATTTGACAGTGGTGGATGGGTTGGTTATACTAGCAAACTACGAGGACTGGATGACAGAAAAGATCACACCAACAAGAACCTGATGTGGAGTCTAACATTCTTACATGGTTTGTTTCATAAACAAACTAAACATTTGAGGGAGGAATAATGAGACTGGAAAACAAAGTAGCGATAATAACTGGTGGCGCCCAAGGCATTGGGAAGGCTATAGCAACGGCGTATGTGCGCGAAGGTGCGGATGTGGTGATAGCTGATCTAGATATGAATGCTGCAAATACCACTGCTAGCGAGTTGCAAAAGTCGGGTCGGCGGGTGGTTGGGATACATACAGATGTAACTAATGAGGCCTCGGTGAATAAAATGGTGGATAAGGTGATGGCTGATTTCGGTCACATCGACATACTGGTAAACAATGCCGGTCTGGGCTATTTCGCCACATTTATGGAAACCCCGGTGAATGGGTTAGACTTGGTGATAAATGTCAACTTGCGGGGCGTGTTCCTTTGTGCTAGATGTGTTCTGCCTCATATGGTGAAACAAAAAAGCGGCAGCATCATCAACATCTCTTCTCGGGTAACCTATCGCTCTGGCCGAGGCGGCGTAACTTATGCTGCCTCGAAAGCGGCCATCGATCGCTTCAGTTGGGGTCTGGCTGAGGAGGTGGGGAAATACAATATAGCGGTGAACTGTCTGAAGCCCAGAGGCCCTGTCCTTACCGAGTCGAACAAGCTGAACAACCCGGACGTTGATTCGTCAGGGTGGGATAGTCCGGAATTGATGGCCAAGGCGGCTGTTTTTCTGGCGGCACAGGATGCCAGGGGTGTTACCGGGGTTGTGGCCATTGATGAGCAGATCATGCGCTGGCACGGTCTGCCTTAGGGGATGTGGAGAGTTACTGATGAGCAAACAATCAAATGGAAAGAGGACTGGTCGTGAATTCGAGGCTTTGATTGCTTGGATACAGAAATGCGTACACAACCGCGCCAAGATCGAAACCAACATTAGGGTTCGGGATATTGATACTGGCAAACTACGCCAAATTGATGTAGGGCTACGCCTCTCTGATATGGGCCAACGGATTATTTCGGTATTGTTGAGGTACGCGATCGGTCACGCCCAATCGGAGTACGATACGTCGAAGAGATGTCAGCAAAACAGCGTTCAGTAAGAGCAGACGCCGTGTTCTTAGTGTCTCACTCAGGGTTCACCAATACAGCCCTGACCAAGGCCAAGCAGTTGGGTATACGAGCACTAATATATGACGAGGCGACAAGTTCAGATTGGAGCAACTGGCTCCAGTGTAAAACTCTCTCTATCCATGCTAGAAAATACGAGAACCCAGTGATTGCCTTTTCTCAATTCGGCAGTAATACTCAGATGTCTATTTCCTCCACGACCATGCAAGTCTTTGAGAATGACAAAACGGCCAAGATTCTCCGGACTGAAGATGGCACACCTTACATTTCCATTCCCGATCTCATCAACAAGATTATCAACTCGCTTTCTGACAAGCTTTACAGTGATATCAAGATAGACGGTGCTAGTGTGGTGTTTCTAACACTTCGTTATCTCGCCGGATCACCTTTGGCAGAGAGCCCAGCGACGTCCTTTTATGGCGAGCGGCTTGAGATGAACTAACGGTATTTGCGAAGCACCACACTAGATGCAAGCGAACACTCCTGATCGATGAAACCAAATACGAACCGGCACTCTTAATTGAGAACAACGATGGCATACTATGTAGAATAGGCAAAATTAAAATCGAGGTCGATTGTTTCTACGAGTGCATAGAATATCCTCTCAAACTAATGAGGTATCGTAAGCCAGATGACCCACAGTCTATCGCCGAAATCGCAACCACTGATATCGAAATTGGGCAAAACAAGCTTCGTTTTGAATTTATTGCTCCTGGCGCTAGCTCATACATACCGGCTGGCACAACCACTTCTTTAAGAACCACTCCACTTGGTCAGCGGCCAATCAACGAGCGAGGATGAGGGATGCCTAACAATTCATTCCACTCCGACTTCAACGTTGACCATCAATGAAAATAGCCCAGTTTGTGTCACCCTGAGCGGGCAGCGAAGGGTCTCTTGCTCCCGCAGGGAGAGATTCTTCGCCTACGGCTCAGAATGACATTTTCGGGGGGAGTAGTAGCGATTCAATGCTAAGCGTCTCAAAATCCTTGCAGGGGACCCCCGAATAGCGTATATTCTCATTGTATAGCCTGTTATCAATGAGGAGGACGAAGATGAACATGCAGGTCAAAGAGAAATTTAGCGCGCTGTGGGGGAGATACTTCGATAATGCCGAACCGCCTATTTCCTTCTATTACACCGATGAAGAGGGACATGCAGAGTTTGTTAAACCTAATTCAATGCCCAGATGTGTAATCAGGGCATTATCGCACGTGAGGAAAGAACGTTCTTTGTGTTTTGACGTGAACTCAGTCGGTTGCCCCGGTGGGAGAAGATATCTTGGCTTTGCGGAAGGACTCATGCCCAACTTCGAGTATTTTCTCTCTTGCGGGATTCCCGGCAAAATGGAGGGGGAGCGTTATAAGAAGACTCCTGAACTGGTCAAAGAGGTAATGAAACACTCGCCTGTGTTCAAGGCACCTGCCCGTTTCATAGTATTCAAAAGGTGGGACATGCTGGAAAAGTCGGATGATCCGGAGGTGGTGGTCTTCTTTGCCCAACCTGATGTCCTCTCAGGGCTTTTTACCCTGGCCAATTTTGATCAAGCTGAGCCGAACGGAGTATTTGCCCCGTTTGGCTCTGGCTGCTCCACGATTGTGCAGTATCCTTATCTGGAGAAAAACTCTAACCGTCCCAGAGGGGTAATCGGAATGTTTGATGTATCAGCTCGTCCTTTTGTTCCCAAGGATGTACTCACATTCTCAGTGCCCATGAATAAGTTTGCCACGATGATTGAGAACATGGAGGAGAGTTTTCTTATTACCAAATCGTGGGGTAAGGTGCAAACAAGGATAAGCTCGGTCTGAATATTTGTGCAGATTGTCTCGCCTGGGCATTCTCTCGAAAATAGGGGGTGTTCCGTTCACCCTGAGCCTGTCGAAGGGTGAACAGCTTTGAGCCGTCCATGCTTCGACTGGGCTCAGCACGAACGGCTCAATTATCATTTTTATACTTCATGGTGTAGGTTGCAACACCAGCACGTAAGATTGTTCTGGGATGAGTTCAAACTATCTCCAGGGATGGGTAACCTCCCCTTTCTTTGGCCTTGCGGTAGACTAAGTGAGCTACAGCTACATCCTCGATGGCCAAGCCTGTGGAATCAAAGATGGTTATTGCCTGGGCGTCCTGTCGGCCTGGTTTAGCGCCGGCTATTATCTCACCTAAAGTGCCCCAGACTTGCTCCTTCTTGAAAAGGCCCTGGCGCAGGGCAACGTTGATCTCACCGCCGTGACAGGCCTGCACCAGATCATCTACCACCACCTGTGCCATCTCCAGTATCTTCGGGTCAAGCTCCTGCTTGCCCGGGGCATCAGCTCCCACTGCATTGATATGTGTTCCTGGTCTGACCCAGGATGCTTTAACCACCGGGCTTGTGGCTGGCGTCAGCGTACAGACTATGTCCGACGCCGCTGCCTCCTCCGCAGAGGCTTTCTTTACATTAAACTGGGGAAAATGATTGATGAAGGCCTCCACCGCCTCAGGGCGCACATCATAAAGTCTAATCGTCTCCAGGGGGAAGACCAGAGCATGGGATTGGAGATGCATATAGGCCTGGCGGCCGGCACCTATCAGTCCCAAAGTGTGAGAGTCCGACCGCGCCAGGTATTTGGAGGCATTGGCTGAGGTAGCAGCGGTGCGGTAGGCGGTGATTTCAGTAGCATCCATGATAGCCAGGGGATAGCCGGTGTCTGGGTCGCTGTAAATCACGACTCCCATCACAGTGGGCAGGCCCAGCTTGGGATTTCCTGGGTGGACATTTACCCATTTTATCCCCACAGCGCCTGGCACAGCACCTGGCATAGCTCTGAAGTCACCATTGCTGGTATGAATATAGGCCTTGGGGGGCATTTGGGCTTGCCCAACAGCATAGTCTCGAAAGGCCTGCTCAACGACACGCATTACCTCATCCATTTGCAGGAGCTTGGCCATGTCGCTTTTGCTAAGGAACAGAGTGTTCATCGTCCACAATCCTGAATATTTCTGTGCTGGGGTCTGTATTTGGCCTGACCTGGTTAAGCTATAGAGGCGGATTATAGACCAATGGTGGGCGGTAGAGGATTTGAACCACTGACCTCTGCGATGTCAACGCAGCGCTCTAACCAACTGAGCTAACCGCCCCCGCAGCCAAATTGTAGCAAAGCCCTAGCGGCTGGTCAAGCGCAATTCATCGGAACTAGTTGCAAAACAAGCCTGTGGGGAGTATCATTTAGTTGAATTTCCGCTAGGGCCACCAAACAATTTTCGACTTTTAACTAATTGGAAAAGGAGGATATAGTAGAGATGTTAACAGAGGAGATGAAAAATCTGGTAAGCCAGGTGCGCTTGTGCTATGCGGCTACTGCCAGCAAGGATGGCGTGCCCAATGTCTCCCCCAAAGGTTCCATCATGGTTGTGGATGATAAGACCCTGGCCTTTGCTTGCATGATGTCGCCGAAGACTGTCGGCAATTTGAAGGAGAACCCTAACATAGCAGTGGCGGTAGTTGATGCCCAGGCACGCAAAGGTTTCCAGTTCAAAGGCAAGGCAGTCTTGGAGACCAGCGGCAAGATATTCGAGCAGATGTCGGCCAGGATAGCTGGAATGAAACTGCCACCGCTCCAGTGTGTAGCCAGGATCACAGTCAGCGAAGTCATCCCCATACCAACCAAGGCTTAGCTGTCCCGACAAATAGGATAATAGGCTATTCCCTCAGCATATCCTGTGCTTTCGGGGTGTAGCGCAGCTGGTTAGCGCGCATGGTTTGGGACCATGAGGTCGGCGGTTCAAATCCGCCCACCCCGACCATAGCTAAAAAGAAACCGGCACTTAGATCTTCTGACCCCGGCGGCGCAGCCCAAGAATATCCCGAGCCTCGTCCGGAGAAGTGATATCCACTCCCAGCTCCCGGGCAATGCGAACAGCCCTCTCTACCAGTTGGGCATTGCTCTTTGCCAGCACACCGCGACTGTAGTAAATGTTGTCTTCCAGGCCCACCCGCACCATACCACCCAGGAGCATGGACAGTGTGGTTATCGGTAATTGGGCTGGGCCTATAGCGGACACATTGAATATGGTGTCCGCAGGTAGCAACTGTTTAAGCGTGAATAGATTTTCTGCGGTGGCCTCTACCGCACCCTGATAGGCCATTCCCAGCACAAAGTTGACATAATATGGCCTCTCAACCAGCTTATTGACGATCACGTGATTCACTTCCCTGAACATGCCGTGGTGATATATCTCCATCTCCGGCTTGATGTTGCGTTTTAGCATCTCCCGCGCCACAAACTCGATGTCGGAGTGGGTATTGACGAACATAGTACCAGCGTGAGGGCCTATGGTTCTAAGCAGACTGCCCATATTGAGTGACGCCATCTCTGGCTCGGCCTGCAAACACCCCAATCTTTCTTCAAAGGTCAGGTTTTGGCCGCCGCCGGTGGTGTCCTGGATGATGATATTGCACCTGGCTCGGGTTAGCTGGTGAATCTCTTTATAAACGACAGCTTCGCCGGTGGGCGCTCCATTCCTGTCGCGGGCATGGATATGAACAATGGCCGCCCCGGCGTTGTAACACTCGTAGGCCGCCTGGGCAATCTCCTCAGGTTGCTCAGGGAGGCTTGGATTGGCCTTTTTGGTGTGCAGTCCACCGGTCAAGGCAGCAGTGATTATCACCTTTGGCATGGCTAATGTCCTACCTCTCTATAATAGCCACGGCTCGCACCCAGCCAGCACTGGCTCCTTGTATTTTGATGGGGAATGCTGCCACTTTGAACCCAAAGGGGATGGGAATCTTGTCCACGTTGGTCAGGCCTTCGATGTGACAGTATTCTCTCTCCTGACCCAGATAGTGGGCTGCCCAGAAACTGCCCTTTACTCCACTTTTGAGTTCAGCAGCCAAAATGTCAAGGGGGCGATCCCATCCCCAGGCGTCAATACCCATCACTTTGATGCCTTTCTCTATTAGCCACAGGGTGGCCTGGCGGCTCATGCCCGGGTGCCTGTACTCATAGTCAGGGAGTCTGTAATACTTGTTGGTAGTATCGGTGCGTATCAAAACTATGTCGTGAGCCTTGAGCCGGTAGTTTATCTTTGTCAGTGCGGCTTCAACTTCGTCCTCGGTTATAGAATCGCCCCTGCTTTTGTAGCTGAAGTCGAGGACTACGCCGTCTCCATAGCACCATTCCAAAGGTATCTTATCGATTGTCCTGGCTGGTTTTCCCTCGGAGGTCTTGCCGAAATGCCAGGGAGCATCCAGATGTGTCCCGACGTGTGTCCCTAAAGTTACTACCTCATGGGCGCAATAACGGCCATCGGGGAAATCGCCTGGCTCCAGCCCCCACTGTGGGCCGGCGGCAGCCGGTGTTTCTTCATGGCCATAGTAGGTAATCTGCGGTGGTCGCCGCAGAGGCAAACCCTGTTTTAGGGGAAGGCTGAGGTCTATTATGGTTGCTTTTCCCATCGGCTATCATCCCCTTGGAGTGGAACCCCCACAAAATCTCTGATTTTGCGGGGGTTATTCTCGCGCTCGCCAACATTCCTATGGCATCGGACTATGCCAGGACAGCATACCTTTCGGCGAAGCACTTAAGACAACTCTCATCGCCGTAGCGTTATATACGGGATTAGAGATGCTCTGGGTGTTTGGCAGGCTAAGATTGACGATACAGGTCAGTGTCAGCAGATATTTAGCCCAGCCCCTACCCTACTTCGTCCAGAGCCGACCGGTCTCCTCTGCATTCTTAACAACGCCGTCGGGAGTAATGTCTATTCTGACGGTATACTTCCTCTTGACATCATTGCAGTCTGCCCTGACAAACCATATCTGTTCGATCAGTCTGACATCCTTTATCTTGATGCCCTCTATATCTTTGTACATGGTCTTGATTTTGGCTTCAACTATGGGTTGCAGGTCCTTGGCATCCTTTATTTTCGCCACTGTGAAGGCCTCCTTTCACTATTGTTGTTCTACACTACGATGGCTAGTATGGAATGGCTATCTGAAGGTTTCACGTGAAAACCATTTTATCGTACTCAGCACCTTGGTGTCAATCTGGTGGATTCGGCCTCAAAGTCTTTGGCTGAACAAATTGTTGCAGTACCTCTTCGAGCCAATGCCCAGGAAGAAGCCCAGGCACACCGAGCGGCTGGTAGGTACCTGGCTGGTGACCAGGCGCAAACCGTTAAAGATGCCCAGGCTATCTTACCAGCTTAGAAGCTAGCATGGCCACATGCTTGCCCTGAAAGCGGGCCGCTGCCAGCTCATTGGCGCTCGGTAGGCGCTCTCCAGCGCCGTCGGCAATCGTTGACGCTCCGTAGGGAGAGCCACCGGTGATCTCATCAATCCGCGTCTGGCCCTGGAAAGTATACGGCAAACCCACAATAATCATCCCGTGATGAAGCAGCGTGGTGTGAAAACTGAGGATGGTGGATTCCTGGCCTCCGTGCTGTGTGGCAGAGCTAGTGAACACGCTGCCCACCTTACCCACCAGCGCCCCCTTGGCCCAGAGCGCGCCGGTGCTATCCAGAAACTGGCGCATCTGCCCGCACATGTTCCCGAATCTTGTTGGCGTGCCGAAGATGATAGCATCGGCGGTTGGCAGCTCAGCCACGGTGCAAACCGGGACGTGGGCGAAGGCTTTCTGAGCCTCCAGCGCCCCAATCTTTCTAAGCACATCCTCCGGCAGCGTTTCCGGGACACGGCGCAATTCCACCTGTGCACCCTCCACTTCCCGCGCGCCCTCGGCAACAGCTTCAGCCATCTGATAAATGTGCCCATACACAGAATAGAAGACGACTAAGACCTTCATGGTTTCCCCTCCTCCATCAGAGATCTCTGAAAAGGACTTATTCAACCCCCTAAGTCCCCCATTCTTGGGGGAATTGGAAGGTAGCTGGGGACACCCCCAACCCCCCGCCAAAGGGGCTTTGCCCCTTGTGGAATCCCCATTATCGTCCTTAATGGTGCTGGCGATAGGCCAGCATGGCGGATTCCTATCAAACTTACTGACCGCAGCAGCGCTTGTATTTTTTGCCGGAGCCGCAGGGGCAGGGGTCGTTTCGGCCCACCTTGTGTCCGGCGGGCACCGCAGACTTGGGCTCTGTGGAGT
>Ga0315288_10002447_pt1 | contig 24035 bp, 18 predicted proteins | sample YL17G11_20_MG_FD_203454 | JGI IMG/M metagenome (GOLD analysis project Ga0315288, IMG submission 203454) | Sediment microbial communities from Yellowstone Lake, YNP, Wyoming, USA - YL17G11_20 | ecosystem: Environmental > Aquatic > Freshwater > Lake > Sediment | place: USA: Wyoming | collected... | reverse complement strand
GCGGGCAAGCCCACTGAAGTCGTGCGCAGGTCAAAATGCACGGGTAAGAAAATCCCGTTGGGCAAGATAGTATTTCGGGGCGTAGCTCAGCATGGTTAGAGCGCTGCGTTCGGGACGCAGAGGTCGGTGGTTCAAGTCCACTCGCCCCGATTTTGATTTTTCGCACTGCGAAAAATCAAAATAGAGCAGGAAAGAGGAGAAGGTAGAGAGGAGAAAAAAGCGTCCACGCAACACACAGTCAGCAAAATGACAACCTGACCTCCTCTGCGGTATCCTTTCTACTATCGACTTTCAGAATATGCAGCCGTACGCCGAGTACATCGGGTGGCTTTTTCTTGCGATTTTGCCACTCAGATACCGCCCACTCGCCGCACGCGCGTCAGGGCGTCGTGAGGTAGGCGAAGGAAGAATTATTCCCTTTTTGTTAGTTTATTTCGGCCTTTGTGTCTATAATGTGAACGTACGCGAGAGAGCGAGAATACGCGTTCTAGTCGGGAATAAAGTTGCGAGGAGGAATTAGGTATGTTTTCCGCTTTACGGCGATACAGCCGGACAATAGCGGCAGTCACTCTGTTAGCCAGCGTGGCGTACTTTGCGCTGGTTGGTTCACACCGCATGATGGATCCCCTCACACGCGACCATGACTTTCGCCAATTCTGGGGTGCCGCGAAGTGTTGCATGTCAGGATGCAATCCTTATGACGCGAATGTGTTTGGGAAATACTTCAGCCATGCACCCTGCTTCGTATACTTCCCCAATATGCTGCCCATTGTCATGCCTCTGGGGTTCTTGGATTGCTCCACAGCCGGGTGGATATGGCGGGCAATGAATGTGATTGCGCTGTTCGCCGCCATCCATTTTTCGATCCTCTGGCTTGCGCCGGGCGCGAGCATCGCTCGCAAAATGCTGATGTACTCCTTTGCGTTCTTCCTTTCCGGCCCTGTTGCCGTGGTGGTAGACGGCCAAACGTCTCTCTTCATGCTTTGCGGGATTGCCATCACGGGCTATGCCATCCGCAACTCGCGGCCATATCTCGGAGGATTCGGGCTGTTCCTGGGGCTCTTCAAACCGCAAATAATCCCTGTTTTCCTTCTTTACGTTTTGTTGCGGCGACAAGGCAAGATGCTCTTTGTTGGGGCGGCGATGTGGGCTGCTGCCACGGCGACGGGTATCCTCCTGATCCATGATTCACCCGCTTCCATATTATTAAGTATTCTCCATGGCTGGAGGGAAGTCAATCCGTGGACGGGTAAATGGATGTTGAATTTGACCGCGTTTCTGGCGAAAGAGGCGCATTTCAGTCCGGAGAATTCGTTCCTTGTAACCGCAATTCTGGGCGCCGTGGTTCTGGCAACGTGGATGGCGATGGGACTACGCCGCGCTCTGCCTCCCGATGCCATCACCGTGCCGTTTGTTGTTATGGCCACCCTAGTGTTCATGCCCGCGCGTGTATACGAATCCGTACTCGCAATCTTGCTTGGGGTGGTAGTGATTTCAAAGGAAGGCATGCGCCTCTTCTTGTGGGGGCGCACGTGGGTTCTGCTAAGTTTGATTTGTCCGTTTCTGGGGATAATAGCCATTGCCAGGCTTACCGGAGCCACTGGAGGGAGTTCCTCCACGGTGCCGGCGCCGCTGATGGATTACCGTCACTGGATAATACTATCGCTATTTGCTTTCGCGACGGTTCGATACGCACTGGCATATTTCCGTCGCGAGGGTTGCGAGAGTGTTACCGCGCTACGCGTCGAAGAGGATCCGGAGGGCCATAAGCCCCAAGAAACGGCAGAAACGCAGCCCTGAACCACCTCCAAAGCGTCTACAAAAAACCTCAAAACCGTCTAATTTGTTTGAAGACGTACAGTCTTCGCCGTGAGCAGAAGTAAGACACCGAGAATAGGCGGCCATCTGGCTCCATCGGAGCAGTCAGAAATGGCGCAACCACTCGCGGGGATGGTTCGAAGTCCCGCCAGTCGCCCCGATATGAAATATGCGAGGCCATCCGCAAGGACGGCCTCATTTTTTGCCGTATAACTCCCGCGACTGGATTGACGTTGCATTTCGTCGCCTGAACCAGACAATGTTATTATGCCGCGCGCTGGTTATTCCGGGAAGCCGTATTTGCCCAACAGCGGGACGAAAACGCACCTGCACACAAAGTCGCGCCGTATGTCCTTGCCGCGTTTGCGGGCGATTATAAGTTCCTGTGAAAATCCTCCGCCCACCGGCAATACCATAATCCCGCCGTCGGCGAGTTGCTCCACCAGCGGCTGTGGCACGTCCGGCGCGGTGGCTGTGACGATTATCCTGTCGTACGGCGCGAATTCCGGCACGCCGCAGGTGCCGTCTCCGACCTGATATTTGACGTTCGCGTAGCCGAGGCTGTCCAGGACTTCCTTTGCCCGCTCCGAAAGAGTTCCGTAGCGTTCTATTGTTATTACCTGCGCGCACAATTCCGCGAGTATCGCCGTCTGATAGCCGGAGCCTGTGCCGACCTCCAGGACCTTCTCATTCCCGCGTAACTCAAGGCACTCCGTCATCAGCGCAACCATGTAAGGCTGGGATATGGTCTGTCCTTCGCCGATGGTGACGGGATGGTCCTCGTACGCGTTTTCCCGCCATTGTTCCGGCACGAAGAGGTGACGCGGCACCCGTAGAAACGCCTCCAGCACGCGCGGATCGCGGATTCCCCGCGCGTCCATTTGTTCGGTTACCATTATTTCCCGCCACTGGCGCCACTTGTCTTCTTTCATGAGTGCCTCGTTTTCTTTTCCGCGTTTTCCGGGCGTGAATGCGGCGGACAACCCGCGAGCCGACGCAGGAGCGCCAGATTCCGGCGGTCCCAGTACATCCCGCGGCCTTTCGGCGTTTCGAGTATTTTCGGCACATCGCGGAAGCGCTCATCGCGCAGGATGAGCCTGAACGCCCCCTCGCCGAGATGTCCCCGCCCGATGTGCTCGTGCCTGTCGATCCTGCTGCCGAGTTCGCGCAACGAATCGTTGAAGTGGAACGCGCATATTTTATCAAGGCCGACAAGATTATCAAACCGCCGCATGGTCTCGCGATATGCGCGCCCCGTGTGAAAGTCGTAGCCTGCCGCGAAGGCGTGGCATGTGTCGTAGCAAACGCCCACACGGCTGCCGTCGCGCGCGAGGCTTATCAGTTCCGCCATCTGCTCGAAAGTGAATCCTATGCTGGTGCCCTGGCCGGCGGTGGTTTCGTAAAGTATGTGGACGCGCGAGCCTTTCATAAGTCCGTTGACCGCTCTTGCGACTTGCCGGATGCCGCCGTTTATGCCTTGTCCCTTGTGCGAGCCGGGGTGCATAACGAGATACGGCAGGCCGAGTTTGTCGCAGATTTCAATTTCGGTTTTCATCCTCGCTATGGATTTGTGATAAACAATTTCATCTGGGGAAGCGAGGTTGATGAGGTAACAGTTGTGCGCGAGTACCGGCGCAATGGCCGTGCGCTGCTGTTCCTCGCGGAATCTCAGGACTTCTCCGGCATCGGGGATTTTTGCGTGCCACCGGGTGTTGGAACTGGCGAAAACCTGGATTGTGGCGCAGCCAGCGCTTTCGCCGTCGAGCAAAGCGTTGTACGTCCCGCCGGCGATGGACATGTGCGCGCCAATGAGGGGAAAGTGCGGAATGGGATGTTTGCGTTGCATCGTCTTATTATCTCTTGCAGATTTTCACAAGGAGCGATTCGAGAAGAGGCTGTGCAAGCATCTGGCCGGTTTTAAGCATTTCCTCCGCCTCAAGCAGGTGCCTGTTGATTCGCACAAATTCGGACTCCTTGAAGTTGCGCGCCTGTTCGGCCAGTTTTTCCGCCTGCCATTCGTGGGACATCCTGAATTCTTTTTGCAGGTCCGCGATGCTTTTTTTCTGCGACAGCATGCGCCGTGCCAGCCGGAGAGTGGTCATGCGCCTGTGTATCTGCCCGATGAGGATGGCTGCGATGCCGCTCTCATCGAAAACCACGTCGCCCCTGCCCATTGCCATGCCGCGTGAAAATATCTCAGCGAGCATTCTCAGCGATCTTCCCGGATTGCGTGAGGCGACGGAATCCAGCAAGGAGAAAAGCCCGTGGGTTCTCACGTGGCCGGTGGATTTTTCGACGTCCTCCGCTTCGATGACTTTCTTGTCGCCGGCGAAAAGAGCGAGTTTTTCCAGTTCGCCTGCTATCCGCGCAAGGTTGTTGCCGACCATATCCACGATCTCCGCTGCGACGTCCGGCGAAATTCGTTTCTCGTACTTCGTCGCGACTTCGGCGCAGATCCACTGGACGACCTCTGTTGGTTTTATCGGCTCCTTTTGCCAGGGAGGGGGGGAATCATAAAGCGCCCGGCAATCCACAAGAACCCCGTGCATAGCGAGACGGGACGCGAGGGAGGACCTGGCCTCTTCTTCAAGTTCGATTACAAGGCAACTGTTTTTCTGCGGCTCGGCGGCGTAGCGCAAAAGTATCTCACGTGCCGGCACGGAGGCGGGTTCTTCTTCGGCCTCGGTTTCCTCCGCTTCTTTTTTCTTCCCCCGTCCGATGGCGTAGTCCGCACGCCTGAGAATCACCATACTCATTCCGCCGAAAAGCGTTTTTGAACGGAGGTAATCAAGGATGTCGGGAATGTCCACGGGTGAACCCTCGACGGGGCTTTGCGGGCACTGGATTTCGCGAAGGGAGACCTTGCCCAATGCTTCGGCGCGTTTTTGGATGAGGTCGATGGCCTGGCGACGATGCAGTTCCTCCGGCCCGGCGACCACGTAAACCGGCGCGATCGCGGCGTGCGCGATCTGCTGTTCAAACACGTTGAAGTCGATAGGCGTTACTTTTTTGTCGGCGGTTTTCTTGCCAGCCATCGTTTGCCGTCCTGTTTTTCCAGGAGGTATGTTGCGTTCCAGCGGCGACCGCTACACTCAAGGCGGATTCTCGCGTCCGTCCATTCAAGCGCTTTGAAAGTTCCCGCATCCCAGCGTTCCACCCGGCCCGGCGCCTGTCGGAGTTCGCCTTCGTGGTCGAGGAATTTCAGCGGGTGGTCGAACGATTCCTCGAGCGTAATCTTGTCTCCCGCCGGCTCCGCTGCTGCGCGGAATGTCTTGAGGACGCCGCCGCGCTCAAACATCAGATCATAGTGGGATGCGCCTGCAACGTGTTTGAGGATCACAAAGCGCGTCATTTTCCCTTCTCGGTCAAAGCGTGAACCGTTCCGTTACCGTGCGGCTGAACTGGCTGGTGTACAGTTTCTTGTACGTCGGACAGGTTATCAGGAGTTCGTCATGTTTTCCTATGCCGACGACTTCTCCGTTCTCAAGCACGACGATTTTGTCCGCGTGCATGACGGTGGATAGCCTGTGCGCAATGACAAACGTCGTGCGGTTCGACATCAGCCTGTTTAGCGCGTCCTGTACAAGCCGTTCCGATTCGCTGTCGAGCGACGAAGTCGCCTCGTCGAGGATCAGGATAGGCGCGTTTTTGAGAATTGCGCGCGCGATTGTTATGCGCTGGCGCTGTCCGCCGGATATGCGGACGCCCTGCTCGCCGACTTGCGTATCGTAGCCTTCCGACAGTTCGTTGACGATGAAGTCATGCGCGTTTGCGGCTTTTGCCGCGGCGATTATGTCCTCGTCGGTTGCGCTCTGATTGCCGTAGCGGATGTTGTCGCGTATGGTGGTATGGAAGAGGAACGGTTCCTGTCCGACGATGGCAATCTGCGACACAAGCGAGGCGCGAGTGACCTGTCTGACATCCCGGCCGTCGATTTCAATTGCGCCATCGCGCACATCGTAGAAGCGGGGGATGAGGTTGAGCAGAGTCGTTTTTCCCGCGCCGCTTGGCCCGACCACGGCCACCAGTTCCCCTGCTCTTACGTCCAGGTTTACGTCCTTGAGAACGGGCTCTTTATCGTACGTGAAGGTTACATTGCGGAACAAGATGTCCTGTGAGAAGGGGGGCAACACCTGCGCGTTCGGCGCGTCCGTGATTGTCGGGCGCAGTTCCATGAGTTCGAAGACTCTTTGCGCGCCCGGCATTGATTCCTGGAGTTTATTGACCGACCTGACCATGTCCTTTACGGCCTTGTACATCATGCCGTTGGCGACGACGAAAGTCACGAGGTCGCCAGTCTTGAGGTTCCACCACGTTTTAGTAAGCGCGTAACAGCCGAGTGCCAACAGCGCCGCGGCCCCGGCGTTTGAAACAAATTCCGCGAATGCGATGCTGCCCGACTTGGCGCGCACGACGCTGAGGAATTTCCTGAAGTAGCCCTCGTTTTCCCGGTGGAATTTCTGTTTTTCCTCCGCTTCCGTGCCGAAGGCCTTGACTATCTTTATGCCGGTGAATGCCTGGCTGATGGTCTGCGTGGCGTCTGCAAGCCGCTCAAGGCTCTTGCGCGAGGACTTGCGGATTTTCTTGCCCAGTTTCTTGAGGGGGATGACAAGCAGCGGCATGCCCAGGAACACCACGAGGGACAATTGCCACGAGGCCGCGAAGGCCACCACCACCGAGGCCGCTATCGTAAGCGGCTGCTCGATAATGTCGCCCAGGAGCAGTTCCACGGAGCCTTGCGCCACCTTGACGTCGAAGGTCATGCGCGTAAGAAGGTCGCCGGTCTTTTTCTTGTCGTAGAAGTCGAGCGACAGCCCCAGCAGGTTGTTCGCGACGTCCGTACGCAGGTCAACGACTATGCGTCCGGTGACGTATTCCTTGAAGTAGGTCTTCAGGAAGCCGCCGACAGCCATGCCGACTGCAAGCGCCAGAGCGGCGTAGACTATTGGCAGCGCCCTGTCAAGCAGCGAGGCGGTATCCGTGTTTTGGAAGATTTTCTCGACCACCGGCCCGCTCAGCGCGGCGCGGCCCACGGACGATGAGGCATAGAGGGCGGTAACAAGCAGCGTAATCACCACGGCTAGTTTGTACCGCACGAGGTATTTGAGCAGCCTGCCGTAATGGTCGCGCACCCGGCGAAGGATGATGCCGCGCTTGAACAGCATGACAAAGGCGGTCCCGACCACGGCGACTGCGCCCACCGTGATTGCCATTGCCGCCGGATTTGTAACGAATTCCGTCAGCCTTCGCGCTATGTCACTGTCTATCTTCATCAGGTTTCCGGTATTCGGGATTATTCCCTGGCGCAAATTATACCAGATTGGCGGTTTGTTCTCTAACCTTTCGCGCCTTCATCGGGATTTTTTGCGGGTCAGTATGCGGAGCGGCTTGCGAAACCCCTGTAAAGGGTCATGAACATGATGCGAATGTCAAACCATATTGACCAGTTTTCGATGTAATAGATATCGTACTGTATTCGCTTGAGGAGCGAGGAGTCGCCGCGCCACCCGTTGACCTGGGCCCATCCGGTAATGCCCGCTTTAATTTTGTGGCGCAGCATGTAACGGGGAACCTGCTTCTTGAATTCTTCTATGAGCACCGGGCGTTCCGGCCTCGGCCCGACAATGCTCATGTCCCCTTTGAGCACATTGATTAACTGCGGCAGTTCGTCCAGACTGGTCTTGCGGAGGAGCGCCCCCAGCCATGTGCGGCGGGGATCATCCTTCTTGGCCCAGACCGCTCCGGTCTCTTTCTCCGCGTCGGCGCGCATCGAGCGAAATTTAAGTATATTGAACCTGTGTCCGTCAAGGCCCATTCGCTCTTGCTTGTAGAAAACGGGGCCTTTGCTCGTGAGTTTCACCATTAGCGCTATCAGCATCATGGGCGTTGCGAGCGCGGTCAGCGCGGCGAACGAGGTCGTGATATCCAACAGGCGCTTTAACACCGCACTCCAGCCCGCGAGCGGAGACTCGCGCATGTTCAGGATCGGAATGCCCTCGAAGTCCGTTACGCTCTTTCGAAGGGTTGTAAAACTGAAAAAGTCCGGCACCAGGCGAACATCCACCATCTCGTCGGTCAGCGCGTCCAGGGTTTCGCGCATTTGCAGGTGCTTGTCAAAGGGCAGCGCGATGAAGACCTGGTCGACGTCCTTTTCCGCAATGACGCGCTTGAGGTCTTTGATCGACTCGACCGGCGCGCCCCGAAAATTTTTGCCTATGCGGTCGTCGCGGTCGTCAAGATAGGCGACAACATGGATGCCGGTCCACGGGTTCCGGATAATGTTTTCATGTAATGCCTGGCCCAGTTTCCCCGCGCCGACGATAATCGCCCTGCGGATGTTGCGTCCGCGCTTGCGCATGCTCATCAACACGCCGCGCACCGCTCCTCTTGTGATGATGAGCAGCAGCGGGAACAGAATCAAGTAAAACGTCAGGACATAGCGGGAGAACGCAAATCTGTGAAAGAGGTACAGGATGGCCAGCATCGCCACCCACAGGGCAAACGCGGCCTTTATGATGTCCAGAAATTCTATGAAGACGCGCTGGACGCGGCGCGGTTCGTACAAATTGAAATGTATATTTGCCAGCAGTTGAATGGCAAGGACGACCGGCATGAAGTGGAGGTATTCCCACCGCTCCGCGGGTTCCGGAGGGAAATTGATCAAGCCGAAGAGATCGAATCTCACCTCGAAACGCAGCACATACGCCAGCGTCCACGCGATTAGGATGACCAGCGCGTCAAACGCGAGCATCAACGCCAGCGTCAGTTGGCTGTGCTTCTTGAGCATGCGTCCTCTTGTGCCACTCGTGGGATTTTAGACGTCATCTCGTCGAGGTAATCGGCGAACCGTTGCTTGAAGGCTGCCCTGTCGAAACGCAGCGCATTGCGTCTTGCAGCAGCCGGGTTGAAACGGTTTGCGTTCCTGTCGAAGATTTCAACTGCCTGGTTCAGCGCGTCCGGCGTCTGCTCGTAGAAGAAGACGCCCGTTGGGGCTGCGCCGGGCGTCTTCGCGCCGTCTCGGGGATTCAGGGGAACGACCGTCTCCAGCGCGCCGCCTTTTCCATACGCTATGACGGGTCTTCCCGCCGCTTGCGCTTCGAGCGGCGCGATGCCGAAATCCTCCTCGCCCGGGAAAATGAAAACCCGGCAGTGTGCGTAGTAATGCGCCAGTGTTTCGTCATCCCGCCAGCCGATGAATTCAATGTTCTTTGCAGCGATTCGCCTGAGTTTGCTGGATTCGTGGCCGTTCCCGATTACCTTCAGCGGCCTTCCGCTGCGGTTGAATGCCTCAACGGCGATGTCCAGCCGCTTGTACGGCGCGAAGGCCGAGACAATCAGGCAATAATCTTCGACGTCTTTCGCCGGCGTGAATCTGGCGCAGTCCACCGGCGGATAAATCAGATCGGCCTCGCGGCCGTAATGCCGCCTGATGCGGTCGCGGACGTGCTCGCTGATCGCGATGAATCTGTGCACGCGCTCGCTTGCGCGGACATCCCATTTTTGCAGGTGTTTCCTGAACAGCGGCATTACCTTGCCGGCGATGCCGCCGCGGCCCTGACCGAAGTACTGGTCGTACATGTCCCACACGTAGCGCATGGGGGTGTGGCAGTAACATACGTGTTTCGCGCCGGGGGCGGGGGTGGCGCCCTTCGCCACGCAGTGGCTGGAACTGATTATCAAGTCGTAGGCGCTGAAGTCGAAACTCTCTATCGCCTTCGGAAAGAGCGGCAGGTAGTACCGGTAGCGCGAATATACGCCCGGCATCTTCTGGATGAACGAGGTGCGTATGTCCATCTCCTCGATGGTCCGGGACATTTTGCCCTTTTCATGGAAAAGGGTGTAAAGATGCGCCTGGGGGAAGAGCTCGCAGAACACCTCGAGAACTTTTTCTCCCCCTCGCATCCCATTCAGCCAATCATGTACAAGCGCCACTTTCATTTTGTTGCCAGGCCGCGATGCGCGAAATAGCGGGTGCGGTTTTTCATTCGAAATCAAGCGCCTGCCAGCACTTCATCAAAGATCGCCAGTATGTTGCGCGCCATTTTGTCCCAGGTGAAATTCTTCGAGAATTCCAGGCCCTTTGCCGTCATGCGTTGACGTTCCCCTTCGTTTGCCAGGACGCGTTCGATGGCGTCGGCAACGGCCTCGGGACTATCGGGATCCACAAGGCAGGCGCAATCGCGGAACAGTTCCGCAAGGGCGGTGTTGTTGCCGGCGACAACGGGTACGCCGGCCTTGGTGGCTTCAAGAACGGGCAGACCGAAACCCTCGTACCTTGATGGTAAGACGAAGAGCGACGCGCCACGCATCAGTTTGACCAGCCTCGTATCATTGACCTGCCCCAGGAGTTCCACGTGGCGCCGCAGCCCCTCGTTGCGGCTTATCATTTCCTCCACGGTTTTGTTCTGCTTGCCGATAATTACCAGTTTATAGCGCCCGCCGCCCTTTGCAAGGAAAATCTCATACGCTCCAAGCAGGGTTGCCGTGTTCTTATGCACGAAATGATTGCTCACGTTGAGTATGTACGGGCCGTCGATGTCGGCGGGACCGGCGTCCGCTCCAAAGGCTTCGTCCGCTCCGAGATGGACGGTCGTGATTTTGCCGGCTGGTATCTGCAATCTAGCGCTGAGTTCCCCCGCCACGTAGCGCGAGTTGGTTATGACGCGCGCGGCGTTTGACGCGGCCCGGCGGACGACGATGTTAAAATATGCTCGATGTGCGATGCTTCCGCAACCGGGGACGCTGGTGTATGTCAGATCGTAGATTGTGAAAACGACCGGACAGCAGGCGCGCGACGGCGCGAAATAAGTAGGGGAGTAGTACAGGTCCGGCGAGAGGCGCTTGAGAATGCGCGGAATCACGAACCGTTCCGCAATGCCGTAGAGTTTCGTGTCGCAGCGACTGATGCTCAGGCAGTCGGCTTTTGGAAGAGCTGTGATGTCGGTTCCGTGCCGGGTTAGAACAATATATTCATTTTCCGGCGCCAGTCGGACGGCGTTTTCGATGAAACGCAGCGCAACGCGGGCGATGCCGTGCATGTGCGCCGTAAGGCATCTCGCGTCTATGACTATTCGCTTGTTTCTCACTCCGTCTCCGGTTTCATCTATGAAGCCAATGGCTGAGGAATCTTGCCTGGGAGAGGCCGCACTCGCCATTTTATACCGCTTCCCTGCGCAGTCAAGGATTTCGCTCTGAGGCCGGGGCCGCAAGGGCGACTGCTTGACATCCGGCGGAGGCGGTGCTAACGTTTGCGCGCAATAGCGTTGGAAGAATTGTCTTGCGGGGAACATTATGCCGGGCATATACGGTGTGGCCAGCGGTACGTTTAAGGGACTTCATCTGGTCAGCGACAGGATGTTTACAGAGGTTACGTCCCGCCGTGACGCTCGCCTGTTTGTGCATGATCCCGTACAGGCGGAAGGTTTTGCGGGCTTTGCCCTGGTAAACAGGATGTTCGCGGACCTCAAGACGCCTTACGAGGACGCCGATGTTCTTGTCCTTTTCGACGGCAACCTTTTCAACCTGGACGAGATTGGGCTGGGCGAACACACCTATGCGGAGGCTGTCGCGGCGCTCTACAAGTCGGAGGGCGAGCGCTTTGCCGCGCGGCTGCGCGGGCATTTCGTGATTGCGCTTTTGGACAAGAGGGAGCAGGTGCTCCGCGTTTACGCGGATCCCATGATTACAAAACCCATCTTCTACATGCATCACGGCGGCGCCCTTTATTTTTCCTCGGAACTCAAAGCCCTCATGCCGGTCGGTCCCGTTCCCAAGCATGCCGATCTCAGGGCGCTTAACAATATGGCGTTCACCGGTTTCGTGATTACGCTTCGAACGGTGGCAAAGGAGGTGACGGAGTTGAAGGGGGGCGGGATGTTGAGTTACAACATAAGGGAGGACCGCCTTACGGTGGGAGAATATTACAGCCACGTGTATCAGACGCTGCCGCTCAGCAGGGGGGAGCACATGGAGCGGGCCGGCGCGGCCATGCTGAAGGCGTTTGACAGGGTCTTCCGCCACACCGTCAATCACGGCCGCAAAATACTAATCACTGTCACCGGCGGGATGGACTCGCGGTCGATGGCCGCGGTGGCGTGTAGGAATTTCCCCGGGGCCGTGTTCGGCATTACGCACCGCTTCCACGACGACTATGACATGGATTATGCCCAGAATGTCTGCAGGGCTTTGGGTATGAACCAGATACGGGTCGTCCTTGACGGGGGCGACAGACTGCGGGAGACAATCGACGCCGCGGTCGTTGCGGCCGAGTCGATGGCGCATTTTAACGACGTATGGCGGTTTGCAGCCACGGTGAAGGACCTCAACCCGGAGGAGTTCGGCGTCATGCATACCGGCGTGCCGGGTTCCGCTGCGTGGGGGACGTTCGTGAAGCCGGAGATGCTTAGGAACCCCGGCGGAAGCATCAATGACCCGCTTACCGCGCCGACCGTACGGCGGGTGCTTCGCTCGTTCGGCCTATTCAGCCATCCGCATGCCACTCGAATGTTTTTCGATGTGGTGGGGGACGGCACCAATCGATTTGAAATGATTCACGAAGACCTTCGGGAGGTCGCCCGGCTCGGGTGGGAGGGGCCGCGCGAATGGGCGCTTGAACGGGAGAGGATAACCGTGTACAGCCGCGATGTGCGCGGCGTCCGGGGATCTTTCCGAGGAATTGAGGAGCGCATGGATTTTTCCGCGCCCTTTTGGGACCTGGACTTCTTCAGGGCGGCGATGGAAATGCCCGCGCGGGTGAAAGTCCTCGCGAATATTTATTACGACTTCCTCCGTAAACGGGTCCTGCCGCGGAAACTGAGACGCCTGCCGAACACGCGCAACTTCGGCCCGTTGAGGAAAAGCACAAGTCTGGCGTGGATGGAACACCACTGGAAACTCCGCTTCCTGCGCGGCATACTCGGTCGACTGAGCAAGAAGAAATACGGACGCATATACGGCTGCTCGTACCGCTATGTTGTTCAGAGCGATCCTAACCTGCGGAATTTCATGGCGGACATGCTGCTGGACCTGCCTGAGCCGTCGGTGTTCGGCATCGACCCGGCGAAGTGGAAAAGGGTCATTGAATGCTGGCGCAAAGACCCCACGCCCTATCTTCTCCTCACGCGGCATTTTTTCTGGCTGCTGTTTTTCAAGCGCTGGTTCGATTTTTGGGGCAGATATGTTTCGCTGTGAGGCAGGGGCGAAAAACTGCTAGACCCGGCGCGAGTATCTGCTAAAATCACGCCTTCGTTGTCATCAAGGGTCCGGAGAAATAGAACGGATGGCATCACGTCTTTCAGACAAAGCCGCGCACCTGATGCTGGGTGAGACCCTGGGCGCCCTGGTAAGCATTGCCACGGCCATGATTCTGGTGCGCGTCATGTCCAAGGAAATGGTCGGCCAGTGGAAGGTCCTGATGCAGATAAACATGCTTGTCGTAGATATATTTATCCTGGGCCTTCCGGCGAGCCTGCTTTATTTTGTGCCCCGCGCGCGCGACAACGAACGCGGTGTTTATATCGTTCAGACCATTGTCGGGATGTTCGTGCTGGGACTGGTCGCAGGCGTAGCGCTCCTTATCGCCTCGCCTTTCATAGCCGCCGTGTACAAGCAGCCCGACCTGGCAGGCCTCCTGCCGCTGTTTGCGCTGTTCGTTCTATTTGAGATGTCGGTTGCCTATGCAAGGCGACTTTTTCTCCTGTATGATCGAACGATACTCATGGCGGCGTTGATTGTTGCGGACCCGCTGGGAGTGCTGTTCTGCTTCACGGTGCCGGCCTTGTTGGGATATGGCTTGGGCACCTCGATCCTCTGGCTTATCCTGTTTGCCGGCGTAAGAATGGTTTTCACGGTCGGTTTTGCCCTGCAGGGCCTGCGTTGGGCGGATTTCAGGCTATTGCCAAGACTTATTGGCGCTCAGTTGCGGTATTCGGTTCCGCTCGGCATCGCGCAAGCGATACCTACCATCGCGAAAAACGTTGATAAACTCATTATGCCCATCTACCTGGGCGCGAACACGTACGCCGTTTATGCCATCGGCGCCAACGAAGTCCCCCTTGCCTGGATGATTAGCGGGACGATTGCCGTGGTTATCCAGCCTCGCCTCGCCGCGATGCATAAGGAGGGGAACCGCGAAGGTCTCCTGGATTTATGGCGTGAGGCCACGGTCCGCGCGGCGTTGCTGATTCTGCCTTTCTTTGCCCTTCTCGTGGCGGTTTCCGACAAGGTATTCGTTCTGTTTTTTACCCGGCAGTACGAGGACGGCATGTGGCTGTTTCGGACGTACCTCCTAATGATTCCGCTCTATATAACAATGCAGCGAACGGTTCTTGCCGCATTCGGGAAGACGAAGTTTGTCCTGCTGATATCTTTTTTGCAGACGGTGTGCAGCGCCGCCGCGAGCATTGCGCTGATAAACTGGGTCGGCTTTTACGGGCCGCCGGTTGGCGTTGTCGGCATAGCGTATCTTGCCACTATTGCCCTAGGCTTGCGGTTGAGATATGAAATACGGGCAAAATGGTCAAGGATATGGCCGCTGGGCAAGGTTTTACTGGTACTGGCCGTATCTTTGTTTGCCGGTGTCGCCGCGTGGTTTGGTGCGCATTTGTTCCACGAAGGGATCTTGTCCTGCCTGCTGGCCACGGTGATAATGGGCGCCGTGTATGTTCCATTGCTTTTCTTATTTAGACTGCTTGATCAAAAGGACCGAAATCTGCTGCGGCAGAACTGGCAGCGACTGCAAAGATTCCTGGGAATTGTGCGGTAAGCCATGTGGGACGGGGGTCATCAATGGGAAACAACGATCCTAAAGTGACGGTAATCATGCCGGTTTACAACGCGGCGAAATACCTTCCCGCCGCGCTGGACAGTGTCCTCGCGCAGACGTTGCAGGATTTCGAGATAGTCGCGGTCAATGACGGGTCAACCGACGACAGCGGCGCTATACTTGAACAGTACGCCGCGCGTGATTCCAGGATTCGTTTTGTGACCCAGAAAAACGCCGGTTGCGCTGCGGCGCGCAACGCGGCCGTCGCCCGCGCGAAAGGGCGCTACCTCGCCATGCACGACGCAGACGATGTTTTTTATCGCACCCGCCTTGAAAAACAGGCCGCCCTTCTGGATGCGCGCCCGGGCTTGTCCGCGGTTTATTGCTGCACGGTCGTTGCGGACAAGAACCTCAAGCCTCTTGCCGCGATGCGCATGGCGGGCGATCCGCGTACACTCCGGCGAAATGTGCGGCGTAGAAACGCTCTGCAGCAGAATTGCATGGTTCGTAAACAGGTCTTTGACAGGATTGGCGGATACCGCGACGCTATATTACTCGTGGAAGACTTTGATTTTAACCTTCGGCTTCTGGAAGCGGGGGATATCCTGTGCGTGCCCGAAGCATATCACATTTATAGACAGCATTCCGCCCAGATGTCCAGGGCAAGAAAGGCTGAGATGCCGATGTTCGGCGCGCTTGCCAGAACGTTTGCCCTCGAAAGAAAACTGCGCGGGCGTGACAGTTATACGGAGTTCAGCAAAATTCGCGACATCGAGAAATTTATGCGTGATTATGAGTTCCGCAATTACTTCTATTTCTTCGCAGGCAGGAGCGCGTTGCGGCACTTGCTCCTTCCCCAGGCCAGGGCATACATTAAGCGGGCGTGGAAGGAAGGATACAGGACATTCGGCGCGGCATTGCTGTATGCGAAGGCACTTTTGCCGTTCACCCTTCTCAAAGCGGTCTCGTACTTTTACAGCCGTTTCGTTGCCAGAAAGTGGAGCCGAAAAATGCCTCGCTACATTACTGAAATGCTTTCCCCGGAAAACATAAACGCGCACTATAAGGTGGCTCCGGACAAATGACCCAGCGAGCGGAACAACCAGCGGTATCGGTAATCGTGCCGGTTTACAACGCGGCGAAGTACCTTCCCGCCGCGCTGGACAGCATCATCGCTCAGACGTTCCAGGACTTTGAAATAGTCGCCGTGAACGACGGCTCGACCGATGACAGCGGCAGAATACTTGAGGAGTATGCCTCCCGTGACGGAAGGATTCGCGTGGAATACCAGAGAAACTCCGGCAGCGGGGCGGCGCGCAACAAGGCCATCTTGCTGGCGAGAGGAAACTACGTCGCCATGCACGACGCCGACGACTTTTCCCTCCCCGCACGCCTTGAAAAGCAGGCGGCTTTTCTGGACACGCACGCCGACGTATGCGCTGTTTATTGCAGAGCCGTTATCACGGACGAGAACCTTAAAGGCGGCCAGACGATTTTGAGTCAGGAGGATGACGCCACTTTGCGCAAGGTCTTGCCCAAGGGCAACGTCCTCCAGCCCGACTTTATGATTCGCAGGGATGCGCTTGCCGCTGTCGGGGGCTTTCGCGAGGCGTTTCCGTGTTCGCCGGACTATGATATTACTTTGCGGATACTTGAGGGAGGGAAAATCTTCTGCATTCCTGAGCCTCTGTACATATACAGGACGCATGGTGAGCAGATCTCCTCCGTCAAAAAATCGCGGCAGGACGAATACGGCACGCTGGCGAAAGTCTTCGCGCTGGAACGGCGGATAACCGGCCGGGATAGTTATGACGAACTGGCATCAAGCCGCGACCTCGGGCATTTTGTGGACGGATATTGGCTGCGGTACAAGTTTAATGTCTTTGTTGCGGAACGGAAGATGCGCCGCCTTGACATCGCGGACGCGAGGCCGTATCTCGTCTCCGCGTTGAAACAAAAGTCGCTCCCGCTGAAGGCCCTCGCCTTGCTTGCGGCATCGTACATTCCGCGCGGGGCGCTGCAGGCCCTGCGCGCGTTCAAGAATCGTTTCGTGGATCGTTTGGAGCGCACCCCGTGGGCTGACGATAATCAGGAAAAGGCTTGAGGCCATACATGTTGAAAATTCTTTTCATCGCTGGAACGGAGGTATTCGCCGGCCACGGCGGAGCGGTGCACACGTGGGAAGTCGCCGCCGAACTTGCGCGGCGCGGGCACAAGGTAACGCTCATCGGCGCAAAGACCTCTTCGGTGAGGCACGAGCGCGCGCCTGTGGACAATCTCAGCGTCGTGGAAGTTCCGATGCGCTTCGGAAATGTCATTATGCCGATACGCGCGCTGCCGGCGGCGTTGGCAGCCTCCAAAGACAGACCCGACGTGATAATGGAGCGGCTTACAATACCGGGCGGCGCCGGCGCGATAGTTTCCCGTTTTCGCAAAATACCGCTTGTCCTTGACGTTAGCGGCCATTTCCCGCATTTGGACATGGTCCTCAGACGCCACGCGGTCGCCCGAATGCCTGTGATACGGCATCTCCTCGCGTGGTGGACGCGTTTTCAGTACGGGTGCGCAGTCGCTACGATTACCGCCAACCCCATATCCATACCATCGTGGTTCAAAGGCCGCCTGGAAGTCATGGAGCAGGGCGTGGCGACCGACAAGTTTACTCCTGACCTCCGCGATTCCGCCGAAGCCGCGCGGCTGAAAAGCCGGCTCGGCCTTGACGGGAAGTTTGTCGTCTTCTACGCCGGCGCTTTCCTGAAGTGGCAGGGGTTCGACATTCTGGACGAAGTCATTGCAGATGTGTGCGGCGGAAACAAGGATGTTATGTTCCTGCTCGTGGGGCATGGAGAAGAATTCGAACCTTTCAAGGCCAAAGTCGCCTTGCGGCGGGTTAGCGACAGGGTGATATTACCCGGCTCGGTGTCTCCCGACGAAGTCCCGCTCTACGCGGCATGTGCGGATATTGGCATTGCGCTTTATCAGCCGCTGAAGGGGAGTGACAAATTTTACTTCGCCTCTCCGCTCAAGATATTTGAATACCTGGCCGCGGGGCTGCCTGTTGTTACCACGAACTGCCCGCCTTTGCCGGATTACGTGAAAGACGGCGTTTCAGGCTTTGTTGTCAAGCCGTACGACACCGCGGCGCTTGCCTCGGCGATTTTCAAACTCGCCGCGAATCGTGAACTCGCCGCGGAGATGGGGCGCCGCAACCGCGAAATAGCGGTTACGGAATACGGCTGGAAGCGGCACGTGGATAAACTAGAGGCTCTCCTTACGGAAGTCGCTGAAAAAGAAAAGGGCCGGACGTAAGCCCGGCCCCACGCGCTCAAACTGCGTGCTGATTCGCCCCGCCTATTTTCCGTAGAAATCTTTTATTGTATCGACGACATACCGCTGCTGCTCATCCGTTAATTCCGCGTAAATGGGCAGCGCGAGCACTTCTTTGCAGGCCTGTTCCGTGACCGGCAGGTCGCCTTTCTCGTAACCCAGATACTTGAAGCACGGCTGGAGATGGAGCGGCTCGGGATAGTAGATTGTTCCGCCCGCGCCGGCCTTCTGCATGTGCGCGAGCAACTCGTCGCGCCGCTGCGCGCGAACGACGTACTGGTGGTAGATATGCTCGTTGCCTCTGAGCACCGCCGGCGGCGTGAGGAAATCATTGAGTCCCGCTTCCGCAAAAAGCCTTTTGTATTTCGCCGCGATTTCCTGCCGCCCTCTGGTCCACCTGTCGAGATATTTTAGTTTCACGCTCAAAACCGCGCCTTGGATGCCGTGCATGCGCGCGTTCAAGCCCACGAATTCGTGATGATAACTCGCCGTCATGCCATGTACCCTCAATGCGCGAATGGTGCGCGACATGCCGTCGTCGTTAGTCGTGACGAGGCCGCCCTCGCCGCAAGCGCCGAGGTTCTTTGAGGGATAAAATGAAAAGCAGCCGAGGATGCTGAAAGTTCCGGCCATCTTCCCGTTTCTCCGTGCGCCGATGGCCTGGCAGGCGTCTTCGATAACCGCCACGCCGTGTTTGTCGGCAAGCGCCGCAATGTCCTCCATATCCGCAACCTGCCCGTAGAGGTCAACAGGTATTATGGCGCGCGTCTTTTTTGTGATGGCCTTCTTAATCGCTTCGACGTCAATGTTGTACGTGTCGGGCCGTATGTCCGCGAACACCGGCCGCGCCTTCAGGCGGGCAACGCAGCCCGCGCTGGCGAAGAACGTGAAGGGGGTCGTGATTACTTCGCCGCCTTCGCCCACGTTGAGCGCCATGAGCGAGAGGAGAAGCGCGTCGCTCCCCGACGACACGCCGATCGCGTGTTTCACGCCGATATAACAGGCGATTTCGTTTTCAAATTTTTCGACCGCCGGTCCGAGGACATACGACTGCTGTCTTACGACGCCAAGAATTGCCGCTTCAAGTTCGTCCTTGATTGTCTGATATTGCGCGTTCAAATCCAGTTGTGGGACTTTCATACGGTGCTCCTGTTGTTTTCCGCGTGGGCGGCTATTGTGCCAATCAGTTCGTCAAGGCGCTGGGGCGACACTCCCTTTCCGGGGCTTTTCGCCGTCACCATTCCGGCAAGCACGGCTGGCCATCGCCGATTGTCCTGTTGCCGAGTTGTATTGATTTCGCGTTCAAGTATTCCCCGCCCTTAGCCCCGATTTTGCCGGGCACAGCATGAGATGCCACAGAAAAGCCCTGGCGTAAACGCTCAGTTTAAGCCGCCAGCGAGGCATTGCGAAGGCGGTAAACACGTTTCCAAGAAATAGAGACAACATGTTTACAAAAAGCGCGCAAAACTTCAAGCCCCGAAACAGCGCCGTGGCCGGTGCGCCGTAATGCTTTCTGAAGTATGAGTACAGCGAGCGATAGTATTCGATCTTTGCGGCGGCGCGCCTTGACGCCTTTGTCTGCCCCTGCAGGTGAAAGGCGCGCGCAGACGGCACAAAGAAAATCCGCCAACCCGCCTTTCTCATGCGCAGGCACCAGTCGGTCTCTTCGTACAGGAAGAAGAAGCCTTCGTCCAGGACTCCGACCTGTTTGATCGCCTCTGCGCGGACCATCATGCAGGCGCCGAGCACGGAATCGGCCTCGAGCGGTTCGCGATATTCCTGCCGCTTGCTGGGGTACTTTTTCGGAAACAGCCTGCGCAGAAGGCTTTTGGGGACGAGTTCCGTGACGAATGTGGGGAAATTGTCGAAGGAGTTTTGCCGCGTGCCGTCTTGGTTGAGCAGTTGTGCGCCGCAAGCGCCGGCGTCCTTGTGCGCTTCCATGAATGAGAGCAGTTCTCGCACGGCGTCCGGCTCCACCATCGCATCGGAATTGAGCAGGAGGACGTATCTGCCGGCGGCCCTGGGAATCGCTACGTTGTTTCCACCGGCAAAGCCGAGATTCCTCTCCGTCACAATAAGTTTTACTTCGGGATGCTTTGAGCGGACCGCTTCCCCCGTGCCGTCGGAGGACGCGTTGTCCACGACAAACACCTCCGCGTCAATCCCCGCCACGCCCTTGCGCAGGTGTTCCAGGCAGCGCAGAGTCATCTCACGCGTGTTCCAGGTGACTACTATGACGGAAACGTCCGGCATGTTTAGTATTTCACCTTATAGACGAGGTACCGCTCGCTGTCTTTGAGTACGACGTTCATTCCGTAGCGCTTCTTGATGCACGCTTCGTCGGCGCGTTCGCCCAGAAGTTCAAAATGCTCTTTGTCATACTTCCCTTGCGGGTCAAGGAACGTAAATGACTTCTTCGCGTCTCTTTCCGAGACCACGATGAAAGCCACGCCGCATATTTTCGCATAGTCATATACCCGCTGGGCCGTGACCTGGGGGTTGTTCTCCGAAGGCAGCTTAACCTTTTTGCCGCTGGCGTAGTAGGGAATTTTCTCCTCGGATGTCATGATGACCGGGGAACTCAGGCCCTGCGCGGAGATAATATCGGCGGCGCACCTCTGGCCCAGTTGGTCCGCCCTGCGCGGGCCGAGCAGGCTCATCCACATCGCGCCAAACGCCAGCACAAGGAAAACAAGCGGCACAGCCCTCGCCGCCGGCGCCGGCATCCGCCGCGCCAGCAGTCCTTTCGACCATAATGTGAACTTTTCCAATCCGTAGCCCGCCCACGCCAGGCAGACGGTTGCGATTGGGAGCAGGTGGCGTTGGTCGGGTATGTCCCAGTTGTACACGTTGACTGCGAGCAATGCCGCCACCACCGAATACAGGGCTGCGATCAAAACGAGCCAGACATTTCCCCATGCAGGCTGGCCGCGGGCAAGCAATACGATTGCGCCGGTGAGCGCCGCGAGACCGAAGACGCCGATGGTTTTTACGAATTCATTCAGAAGCGCGACAAGTTGCACAATTGCCGCTCTGGGCGTGTGGTCGAGGTATAGGATTTTTTCGAGTCTTTCTCTTTCCGACTCAGGGGCGTTCTCGCTTGGCTTGGATGTCTTCAGGCCAATCAGCGAGAGCAGGCTTTTCTTTTTGGTAAATATATGATTGAGCCCACCGGAGTTCTTCTGAATATATATCATATACGGCGCCGCCACGATGAGGCATGTCAGCGCCACAATTAAAATGGCGACGCCGCGCCGGCCTTTGGTGAGCGCGGTCTTGCGGCAAACAACAAGGTACACGACGGCGAGGACCATAAGGCCGAAGCCCTCCGGCCTCACAAGGTACGCCAGTCCTGAGGCGATTCCGCACGCGGCAAAGTAAAACAGGTTCGGCCGTTTCATTCCCCGGAGCAATGCCGCCGCGCCGCAAAGGAGGAGGAAGATGTACGATGTGTCCGTCTTTATGTCCGCGGACAATCTTGCGTTGTCCAGGTGAAACGTCAGTATGAGGGCGGCGAAAATGCCCGACAGCGGGCCGAAGAGTTCCCTGGCGATGAAATACAACGGCAGTATCATCAGACTCCCCAGCGCTATGGAGATAATAACTCCACACGTCTCCAGATTCAGTCCGGTCAGGGAGGACAGGCCCGCGATGCCGGCGGGATACAGGGGATGCGGCTCATGCGACAGGGCCGCGCCGAATTCCCCGGCCTTCATGTCGGAGGCCATTCGAAGAAGGAGCGCGCTGTCGGTGCTGATGAGGTATGTATTCGCCGCAATCCATGTTCGTACGGCAATCGCGATCAGCAGGACGACAATTATCGCGGACCACGGGTTTCGTCTTAGCGGAGTTGACTCCGATTTCTCACCTATCATGTATTTTTGCCGCCCCCTCTCGGCATGTTCAGCATTTTGTTTGACTTTCGGACAGCGAACAGCCTTTTTCAACGTTCTTGGGACACGGTTGACTGAGACCGCGTGGATCGCGCAGGATGCCATAAATGGTTCCGCGCGATGCTGATGTCCCTGATCCTCCGGAGCATCTCTTTGTGATGTCCAGTCAGGTTGTTCTGGCCGGTGTACGCCTTGAACGCTCGCAGCCTGTCCGTCGCCGTAATGAAGTTCGGAATCGCCGCGTTTAGGCACCCCAGATTGAACTCCGTTTCCCGTTGCGGGAGCGGCCTGTCAAACTGCACCCGGTCCAGGTCAAGCAGAAGCAACCGCCGCACTCCGGACCGTTCCGAGACGAGCACGTTGTTTGCCTTCAGGTCCTTGTGGAACACCTCCGCTTGGTGGAGATTGGCGAGCGTCCGGCCGAGACCTCGCATGAACTCCCATTTCTCGCGAAGGGTTTTTTTGTCGCTGACCTTTTCGAAACACGCGCGCAGATACTCGTCGAGAGGCCGGGCGTCTTCCTCGTATCGCGTGAGCAGATACTCCGCGCCCTTCGTCACGACGTATGCAAGCGGTTCAGGCGTGGCTATCCCGCGAATCATCAAACCGTTCGCGTTTATCCAGGCGCGCTTCCCGCGTGACCCTCGAAGTAAGCGCTCGAGGACCGGGCCGAGGCCCCGATTGCGAAACTCCTTGACGCAGATTTTATTATCGCTCGAAGCATCCGTCAATACTGTTACGCGGGTCTTCTCGCTTTCCTTGAGAATTGCAGCGGGGGCGCGTGCTTTTGCCTTGACCAACGCGCCGGGGTCCGCCGTAAAAGCCGTCTTGCGATACACGGTGTAATCACGCGCATGCTCTACGGCATAATTCTCGCCGTCCCGCAGGCACCGGCGCGTGCGGCTGCGGAAATGCCTTGCGCCCCAGGCGCGGCTTGCCTCGTACACCGCGCGGCGGAATTTGTCATGACCCATCCCGATGCGCCGGCTGTTCAGGTATGCCGCAACAACCGCCCCTCTTTTTTCTTTATCCGCTACGCGTGAAAACGAGAAGTCTAATTGCCCGAGGTTTCTTGCCGCTTCCTCATCCGCGACGACCGACTTGATCTCCAGACGATGCATGTCCACAAGGTACAGATTGCCTTTTCCGTCACGCAGTATGTTTCCGAGGTGCAGGTCGCGGTGAAGGAACCCCGCCTCGTGGGCCTGCGCCACAAGCCGCGCTGCTGCGTCAATCAGTGCGCCGTCAAGCGCATCGGGATTCCGGCGCAGGATGTCAACCAGCGGCCCGGCGCCGGGAATCAGTCCTGTGGCAAGATAGGCGTCCCACCCGCGCCTTCCGAAAAAAATCAACTCCGGCACAGGCAGCCCGGCCTTCTTCGCCGCGATGAGGTGCCTGAGTTCCAGGTCCGCCTGCGACGTTTTCAACAGCGCCCGCAACCTCTGCACGAAGCCAGCGGCCTTGTATTTCTTGATGTGCGCGCGCCTGTCCCCCTCGACCGGCGCCACCGCAACGGCGCGGAGTTTCCGGTCGCTCACCAGAAGCGAATCCTTCCTGAAAAACGAATCGGGCGCTGCCGCGAATTTCGCAATGAAATCCGCGCAGGTCTTATCACCGACCCACTTTTCTCCGGCGAGTTCGTACTGTGTGAGATTTGAGGACATTTCAGATGCCTCCCCCGGATTTTTTCATGCGGAGGACGTCGTCATAGACCTGCATCGTGCGGCGGTAATTTTCTTCGTACGAGTATTTTTGCGCTGTGAGACGGGCACGCGCGCCGATTTCCTTACGTTTTTGCGGGTCGAGGAGCACCTTGATACGCTCGGCAAGCGCGGCGGCATCGCGCGGGTCCTCGACGAGCAGGGAATCCGTCCCGTCCGTGATTATCTCCGACGCCCCTGTGAGTTTGCTGCATACGACAGGCAGCCCCGAGGCCATGGCCTCAAGCACTACGTTGGGGAAGGCATCGTGCAATGACGGGAAGGCGAAGACGTCCGCGGCGGCGCAATATCCCTCAACGCGTGACGAGCGTCCCGCAAAGAACACGCGTGAGCCGATGCCGAGAGAGGCTGCGATTTTCGTGTACGCTTTGATGTCTCCTTCGCCGACGACGATGAGTTTTGCCTTCGCGTCATCGAGCAGAGGCGTCGCCTCGATGAGATGTCGCAGGCCTTTTCTCTGCCAGCCCGTGCCGACGAAGAGGATGGCGGTCTCGTCAGCCGCAAGGCCGAGTT
>Ga0315288_10002446_pt1 | contig 24037 bp, 18 predicted proteins | sample YL17G11_20_MG_FD_203454 | JGI IMG/M metagenome (GOLD analysis project Ga0315288, IMG submission 203454) | Sediment microbial communities from Yellowstone Lake, YNP, Wyoming, USA - YL17G11_20 | ecosystem: Environmental > Aquatic > Freshwater > Lake > Sediment | place: USA: Wyoming | collected... | reverse complement strand
CGCGGGCGGGCCGCTGGAGAAACTCGCCCTGAAAGCCCAGCTGGGCAGCGCCAAGGCCCCCGGCGCCACGTTGCGTGCCGAGGCCAGCGTGTTGCCCTTCGCAGCCTGGCCGCTGGCCGCGCTGTCAGCCACGACGTCGGACCTCGACCTCGCCGCGCTCGGCAGCGGCCTGCCTTCGACCCGCCTGACGGGCCGCGTCGATATCGACACGCGCGGCCTCGATGCACCGATTCGCGCACGCATCGCGCTCAGCAACGCCCTGGCCGGCCGCTGGGACCAGCAGCGCCTGCCGATCGCGGCGCTCGAGGTCGATCTCGCCGGCCGGCCGCGCCAACGATCGCACCTGAGCGTCCAGCGCTTGCGCCTGCAGCTGACACCCGGCGCCGGCCATATCGAAGGCAGCGGTGAATGGCGCTCCGCAACGGCACAACTGGCACTGAGCTTTCAAGCGCTGCGGCCAGCCTTGCTGGACGCGCGTGCCGCGGCAATGACGCTGTCGGGCAACACCACGTTCGATTTGAAGGGCCTGCCCTCGCCCGACGGCTCGACCGCGTCTGCGGCAGTGCAGACCCTGCAGGGCCGACTGGCGCTCGCTGGCCGCCTCGACGCGCGAAACGCGCTGCCGGTGCAGATCAGCGCCCAGGCCGAGGTCGAGCGCAGCGCAACCGCATGGCGTATGGAACTGCGTGACCTGCTGATGCGCAGCGGCGACGCGCGCTTGCAAGCCAGTGTGACGGCGGAACACACACCCACGGTGGCCTGGCAAGTGCGCAGCCGCGGCGAACTCGCTGGCTTCGACCCGTCGCTGTGGTTTGCCGGCGCCAGTGATGGCCCGTGGCGCAAGGGCCCGCACCGCCTTGCCGGCCACTGGCGCGCCGAGCTGCAAGCCGGCGCCGCCCGGGCCGCCGCGCAGACGCCCGAAGCGCGGCTGCTGGCGCTGCGCGGCGACGCCGAACTGGTGGTGCAAGACAGCCAGCTCGCCGGCGTACCGCTGCAAGGGCAGGTCAAGCTCGACGGGCGCACGCCCGGCTGGGCGGTGCAGGCGGATCTGCGCGCCGGCAGCAACCACGCCACACTGCAAGGCCGACTGGCCCCGCGCGCCGACGATGATCGCTGGCGCCTCGAGCTCGACACACCCGCACTGGCAGCGCTGCAACCCTGGATCGAACTGCACCCCGGCGCTGCCGCGGTACTGCGCGGCGCCGGCAATGTGCCGCTGAGTGGGCCACTGAGCGGACAGCTCAGCGGCCAGGTGCAAACCCGAGGTCGTTGGCCGGCACTCGGCATCGAAGGCAACCTGCAGGCAAGCGCATTGTCGGCTGCAGGCCTTCGCGCCGCTCGCGTTCAGCTGAAGGCCCAGGCCGGCCCGGACGCCAATGCCCCGTTGGCCGTGCAGATCGATGGCGAGCAACTGGCCTTCGACGGACTACGCGCCGACACGCTGCAGGCGCGCGTCGAAGGCAGCCTGGCCGAGCACCGCCTCACGCTCGATGTGCAGAGCCCCGTGCGCCCACCGGCCTGGACCGACCTGCTGCTCGGCAGCAAGCCCAGCGGCAGCCAGCTGCTTGTGCGCAGCACGGGCCGGTGGTTGCCGGCCGTACCTCGCCAGGGCCTGCTGCCGGGCAGCTGGCACAGCCAGGCACTCGAGCTCGAAGCGCGCGACCGTGGTGCGCCTGCCAATGCCGCGGCGTGGCTGCGCGGGCGCGATTTGCGCCTGCAAGTGCAACTCGACGCCAACGGCCGCCCGCTGGCCGCCAGCGCCGAGCCGGGTCGCATCGAGGCGCTCGGCACGGCACTGCGTTGGAGCGAAGCGACTTGGCAAGCCGGCAGCGGCAACACGCCGGCCGAGGCCGGATTCGATGCCCTGCTCGAGCCGCTGGCCGTCACGCCCTGGCTGCACAGGCTCCAGCCCGAGGCAGGCTTCAGCGGCAACCTGATGCTGGTCGGCCACGCCCGTGTCCGTGTCGGCCAGCGCGTGACTGCCGACGTGGTACTCGAACGCGCGAGCGGCGACCTGGCGCTGACCGACGACTCGGGCGCGCAGCCCTTCGGCCTGACCGACCTGCGCCTGGCCATCGCCGCGCAAGACGGCACATGGCACTTCACGCAGGCGCTGGCCGGCAGCAACGTCGGCGTGCTCGCCGGCGCGATGAGCCTGCGCCTGCCGCCACAGGCACGCTGGCCTCAGCCTGACACGCCGATGCAGGGCGTGCTCGAATGGCAGGTGGCCGACCTCGGTGCCTGGGCTCCGTTCACACCGCCGGGCTGGCGCCTCTCAGGCGCGCTGCGCACCGGGGCCGCGCTCGGCGGCAGCTTCGGTGCGCCCGAGATCACGGGCCAGCTGAACGGCAGCCGCCTGGCCGTGCGCAACCTGCTGCAAGGTGTCGATGTGCGCGACGGCGAATTGGCACTGTCGCTGCGCGGCAGCGAGGCGACGATAGAGCGCTTCGTCTTCAAGGCCGGCAACGGCGAGTTGAGCCTGTCCGGGGGGGCCAGCCTCGGTACGCAACCCAGCGCGCGGCTGCAACTCAAGGCCGAGCGCTTCCAGGTGCTCGGCCGCATCGATCGTCGCATCGTGGCCAGCGGCAGCGCCGCGCTGGTGCTGTCGCCCCAGGCGCTCAATCTCGATGGGCGCATTCGCGTCGACGAAGGCCTGATCGACTTCAACCGCAGCGACGCCCCGAGCCTGGACAGCGATGTGCACGTGCACGGCGGCGGTACGGCGGCGGCGCCAGCGGGGCCCGTCGTGGCCGGCGATGCTGCCCCGAGCAGCGGCAGCGGTGCCACACGCAGCGCGCGCGTGGCACTGCAAGTCGACCTGGGCAACGAGTTGAAGCTGCGCGGTCGCGGCCTCGACACCCGCTTGCGTGGCGACTTGACGCTCTCGACGCCGGGTGGCCGCCTGGCTGTGAACGGCAGCGTGCGCACGGAGGCCGGCAGCTACGCCGCCTACGGCCAGAAGCTCGATATCGAGCGCGGCATGCTGGTCTTCACCGGCCCGGCCGAGAATCCGCGCCTGGACATCCTGGCCTTGCGCCCCAACCTCGACATGCGCGTGGGTGTGGAGGTCAGCGGCACCGCGCAGCTGCCGCGCGTGCGCCTGTTCAGTGAACCTGAAATGAGCGACACCGACAAACTGTCGTGGTTGGTGCTCGGCCGCGCCCCCGACGGGGTGGGTGGCACCGAGACTGCGCTGCTGCAAAGCGCTGCACTGGCGTTGTTGGCCGGCGAAGACCAGGGGTCGAGTGGCCTGCGGATGCCGAACATCGGCCTGGACGAGCTCTCGGTGCGCCAGACCGAAACCGGTGACGTGAAGGACACCGTGGTCACGCTGGGCAAGCAAATCTCGCGCAACTGGTACGTCGGCTACGAACGCGGCGTCAACGCCACGACCGGCACATGGCAGTTGATCTACCGCGTGGCGCGGCGCTTCACGGTGCGAGCACAGGCCGGCGAAGACAATGCGCTGGATGCGATCTGGACCTGGCGCTGGAACTGAGCGCGCCAGGCTGGCCTCATTCCTGCGCGTTGTCGACCCTCCCTCCATCGACGCGCCAACGCAGCATGCCGCCGGCCAGGTTGGCCGCCTGCGCAAAGCCGGCCTGCTGCAGCATCGCCACCGCGCGCGCCGAGCGCGACCCGGAGCGGCAGACCGCGACCACCGGGCGCCCTCGGTCGAGCTTGGCGAGGCTGTCCTGCAAGCTGCCGAGCGGGATCAGCTGCGCATCCGGGATGTGGCCCAGCGGGCCGTGGAATTCGGCCGGCTCGCGCACATCGACGATCTGCACCTGACCGCCGTGGGCCACCTCGGACAGCGCCTGCGGGTCGATTTCCCACAGGCCGCCGAAGGTGCAGTGCAGATGCGCCCAGCTCGGTTCGCTGCCGGCCCAGGCGTCGCCCTCGGGGCGGCCGCAGCGCAAGTTGGCGGGCACCGCGATGTCGAGCTTCTTCGGGTGCGGGAGGTTGAGGTTGCTCATGTGGCCGGCGAAATCACCTTCGCTGACCTCGCCGCCCAGGCGCGGGTTGTAGCGCCGTTCTTCCTCGACGCTGGTCACCGTCAGGCCGTTGTAGTCGTGGCCGGGATAGATCAGGCAGGTCGCCGGCAGCGTGAAGATCTGCTCATGCACCGAGGCATACAGCATGTGCGAGCTGCCCTGCTGGAAGTCGGTGCGGCCGCAGCCGCGGATCAACAGGCAGTCGCCGCTGAACGCGCGGCTTTCATCGTCCTGCACATAGGTCAGGCAGCCGTTGGTATGGCCGGGCGTGGCGCGCACATCGAGCCAGCGTGCGCCGAACGCGACGCGGTCACCCTGCTCGAGCAGGTGATCGGCGCCCTGCGCCGCGCCGGCGCGGGCCAGCGCAATGCGGCTGCCCAGGCGCTCGCGCAGCAGCCAGGCCCCGGTGACATGGTCGGCATGGACATGCGTCTCGAGCGTCCACACCAGCGTCAGGCCCAGTTCGGCGATCAGCGCCGCGTCGCGCCGCGCCTGCTCGTACACCGGGTCGATCAGCAGGGCCTGGCCGCTGGCACGTTCAGCCAGCAAGTAGGTGTAGGTCGACGAGGTGGCATCGAACAGTTGGCGAAAGATCAGCATGCGCAGATCATCGCCACGCCGCTGCCGCAGTGCAAGCTAGGATGCCTGCCATGACCGACCGCTATGCCGTCATCGGCAATCCGATCCAGCATTCCAAGTCGCCGCTGATCCACGCCCGCTTTGCGCAAGCCAGCGGCCAGGACATCGAGTACACCCGCATCGAGGCCCCGCTGGAGGGCTTCGCGGCCACGCTGCAGGCCTTCGCCGACAGCGGCGGCTGCGGCGTGAACGTCACCGCACCGTTCAAGCTGCAGGCCTTCGAAGTCGCCACCGAGCGCAGTGCGCGCGCCGTGCAGGCCGGTGCCGCCAACGCACTGAAGTTCCTGCGCGACGGCACCATGGCGGCGGAGAACTTCGACGGCGTCGGCCTGGTCACCGACCTCCAGCGCAACCTCGGCTTTGGCCTGGCCGGCAAGCGGGTGCTGCTGCTGGGCGCTGGCGGCGCAGCGCGCGGTGCACTCGGCCCCTTGCTGGCCGAGCGGCCGGGCACCGTCGTGATCGCCAACCGCACTGCCGCCACCGCACAGGCACTGGCCCGGGCGATGGCCGCGCAGGGCGCCGGCCGGGTCAGTGGCTGTGGCTTCGACGAGTTGGGCGGCGAGGCCTTCGATCTGGTGATCAATGCCACGTCGGCGAGCCAGAGCGACGCCGCCCCGGCGATCGCCGGCGGTGTCTTTGGCCGCGACAGCCTGGCCTACGACATGGTCTATGGCCGTGGCCTGACAGCGTTCCTGCGCCTGGCGCGATCGGCGGGCGCGCGGCAACTGGCTGACGGCGTGGGCATGCTGGTCGAGCAGGCGGCCGAGACTTTTTCCTGGTGGCGCGGCGTGCGGCCCGCAACGCACGCGGTGATTGCCGAGATCCGCGTGCCGCTGGCCTGACCTGCCTACAATCCGCGGCCACGCCACCGTAGTTCAATGGATAGAACGGGCGCCTCCTAAGCGCCAGATACAGGTTCGATTCCTGTCGGAGGCGCCACTTCGATGCTCGCCAATGTTCGCTGGCGTTCACAGAGTGGCCCACTCTCCCTATGTAGATGCCCGCACTTCGTTCGCCGACGTGCGCTGAAGTGTGCCTTGCCGGGGTTGACTGGCCAGCCTGGAAGGGGGCCCGGCTTTCGCCCCGTCGGGCTAGGTTCAGCGAACGCGATTCACTCCAACAACACCGCCACCCGCGCAATCACGTCGGCCACCAATTCGGCCGGCGCCGGCTCGATCAGCGCCGCCCGCCGCGCCTGCCAATCGAGCGTTCGCACTTGGTTGCACAACACCATGCCATCGGTGGCCAACCCCAGGCCGGCGAGCGGGACGGCCCAGGCTTTGCCGCGGGCGAATGCGCCGCCGCGCGTGATGGGGCACGCCAGCGCCATGCCGAAGCGGTTGAACGCCTCGGGCGACAGGATCAGCGCCGGCCGCGTGCCTTGCTGCTCATGGCCGCTCGAAGGGTCGAAGGCCAGGCGCACCACGTCGCCCCGGCGTGGCACCCACGCGCGGCGCGAGGTGCCCACGGCTGGGCTCACCACGCCTCGCGCCCGGCGGGCTCGTCAGTCTCCCATCCGCGATCGGCGGGCATGTCGCCGGCTTTCATGCCGCGCAGCAGTTGCGCAAGGCTGTAGCGCTTGCGCACGGGTGCCAGGGTCAGGCGTTCACCGTCGCTGGCGATGGCCACGGCGTCGCCCACGTCGAGGCCCATCTGGCGCAGCATCGGGCGCGGCAACGTGACGGAAACGGAACCCCCGACGGCTCGAAGTTTGGCGGTGTGCATGGACGTGGGCGGATGGTGGCGAACGAGTGCGGCGATGTTATACGAAAGTGATACCCCGCGCTCACACCCGGCCGGCTGACGGCGGCTTCGCTACGTCGCCGGCCGGGCGTCCAACCGCAGCCAGCGCCGCTTCGCTCTACATCAGCCCGCGCTCGGCGAGCGAAACCACGTGCGTCCGGCCGACGATGAAGTGATCCAACATGCGCACATCGATGAGCGCCAGGGCACTCCGTAGGCCCTGCGTCAGGATTTCATCGGAACGGCTCGCGCAAGCGCCGCGCCAGGATGGCGAGCGCGGCATCGGCCATGCAGGCGTCACCAGGGCGGGGGCTTTGCCGGGCGCCGGGCGAGTTTGGCTTGCGGACTGGCGCCGGTCAGGTCATGGGCAGCAGAGATAGAGAGTAGAGAGAGATTCCGCACTTCTTGCGCACTTCTTCCGCACTTTGTCTTGCGCCGGCCGCGATCATGCCGCCGCCCTCGGGGCGGCTTCGTTCACCGCCGCATCGCGCGCGACAGCCACAAGACCGGCAGCAGCCCGACCGCGACGATCGCCAGCGAGGGCAGCGCGGCCTCGGCCAGACGTTCGTCGCGCGCCAGGTTGTAGGCCACCACCGCCAGTGTGTCGCTGTTGAAGGGTCGCAGCACCAGCGTGGCTGGCAGTTCCTTCATCACATCGACGAACACCAGCAGCACCGCTGCGAGCACGGAGCGGCGCAGCAGCGGCAGATGCACTTCTGCCAGCAGCCGGCCTCGTGACGCACCCAGCATGCGGGCGCTGTCGTCCAGGCTGGCGGGCAGGCGCGCGTAGCCGGCCTCCAACGACTGCAGTGCCACGGCCGAGAAGCGCACCAGATAGGCGTACAGCAGGCCGGCCACGCTGCCGGTGACGATGCCCGCCAAGGGCGCCGCCGGCCACAGGGCCTGCACCGCACCCACGGGCAACAGGATGCCGACGGCGATCACAGCGCCGGGCACCGCGTAGCCGAGCGACACCGTGCGCGCCGCCACGCCGAGCACGCGGGCCGGCCACCGGTGGTCAGCGCGCGCGGCCGCCACGCGCAACGCAAAGGCCAGCCCCAGCGCCAACGTGGCCGCCAGCAGGGCCGCGGTGGCCGCGAGTTGGAAACTGGTCAGGCACCACTGTGCAAAGCGGGCCCAGGGCAGGCCGAAATCGCCAAGCCGAGCCTCCTGCCAGACCAGACGAACCAGCAACGCCAGCGGCAGCAGGAAGCCGAACGCCACCGGCAGCGCGCACAGGCTCCAGGCCAACAGCGCGAGGCGGCCGCGCAGGGCGACGGCCCGACCCTCGTTGCTGCTGGCCTGCTGGCTGCCGCGGCTGGCGGCAAAGCGCAGGTGCTTGCGCGCATGGCGCTCAGCCCACAGCAGCAGGGCCACCCCCAGCAACAGCAGCGAGGCCAGCTGGGCCGCGGCGATGCGGTCGTTCATCACCAGCCAGGCCTTGTAGATGCCCGTCGAAAAGGTCGTCAATCCGAAATACGCGCCAACACCGTAGTCGGCCAAGGTTTCCATCAGGGCCAGCGCAACGCCAGCCACCAGCGCTGGGCGCGACAGCGGCAGGGCCACCGCGCCGATGCGCCGCCACAGCCCGGCGCCGAGCAGCCGCGCCGCTTCCATCATCTGGATCCCGCGCTCGGCCAGTGCGGTGCGCACCAGCAGGTAGACGTAGGGATACAGGCACAGCACGAACAGCACCACCGCACCGGGCAGGCTGCGCACGTCGGGCCACAGCGCGCCTTCGCGGCCGGTGGCGCTGCGCAGCGCGGTCTGCAGTGGGCCGCTGAATTGCAGGAAGTCGGTGTAGACGTAGGCCAGCACATAGGCCGGCATGGCCATCGGCAGCAGCAGGGCCCATTCAAAGACACGCCGGCCCGGAAACTCGAACAAGGCCACGGCGGCGGCCGCGCCGCCACCAAGCAGGGCTACGCCGACGGCCACAAAGGCTGCCAACAGCAGCGATTGCAGCGCGTAGCCGGCCAGCACCGTCTGCGCCTGGTGCAGCAGGATGGCCCCGGCCGCAGCATCGAAAGCCAGCCAGGCACCGAGCACGCCGAGCACCGGCAGCGCCAAGAGCAGACAGATCAGGGTCAACAGAACGCGCATCACCAGGGCTCCGTTGCAAATGCGAATAATCCGCATTCCTTTGTTACAGCTATCATACGGGCATGTTCCTGGCGCTCGAACAAGTTGGCGTTCGCTACCCGTCCAGCCGCGCTGCGCACGATGCCGTGGCCAGCGTCAGCCTGACGCTGGCGAAAGGCCAGATCGGCGTGCTGATCGGTCCCTCGGGCTGCGGCAAGACCTCGCTGCTGCGCGCGGTGGCCGGGCTCGAGCGGCTGGCCGCTGGCCGCGTGACGATGGATGGCCGCCTGCTGGCGGACACGCAAACCCATCTGCCGTCTGAGTCACGGCGCATCGGCATGGTGTTCCAGGACTACGCCCTCTTCCCGCACCTGAACGTGCGCGACAACGTCGCCTTCGGATTGCGCGACCTGCCGCGCGCAGCGCGTGAGCAGCGCATCGCGCAGGTGCTCGATCTGGTCGGCCTGGCCCACGCCGCCAAGCGCGCGCCGCACCAGTTGTCGGGCGGCCAGCAGCAGCGCGTGGCGCTGGCCCGCGCCCTGGCACCGCAGCCGCAGCTGTTGCTGCTCGACGAGCCGTTCTCCAACCTCGACGTCGACCTGCGCGAGCGCCTGGCGCACGACATCCGCGCCATCCTGCAGCAGGCCGGCACGACGGCCCTGTTCGTCACCCACGACCAGATCGAGGCCTTTGCGATCGGCGACCTGATCGGCGTCATGCACAAGGGTCGCCTCGAGCAGTGGGACGACGCCTACACGCTGTACCACCGCCCGGCGACGCGCTTCGTCGCCGATTTCATCGGTCACGGCGTGTTCGCTCCGGCGCGCATCGTCGAGACCGTGGATGGCCCGCGGGTGCAGACGCCGCTCGGCGCGCTGGCCGACGCGACCGAGTGTCCGCTGCCCAGCGCTTACCCCGGTGGCGATTGCGACGTGCTCTTGCGCGCCGACGACATCGTCCACGACGACACGGCACCCGTGAAGGCCCGCATCGAGCGCAAGGCGTTTCGCGGCTCGGAGTTTCTCTACACGCTGCGCCTGTCCAGTGGTGAGCGGGTGCTGGCGCATGTGCCCAGCCACCACGATCACCATGTCGGCGAATGGATCGGTATCCGGCCGGTGGTCGACCATGTCGTGACCTTCGGCCGCGAGAGCGCACCCCCCTCGTGAATGGGGGTTGAACTTTGCCCTTGTTCACAGGCTCGAAAGTGGCCTGCAGCGTATAGTCGACGCAGCGAAATCAGGAGCGAACGCCATGGGCGCGAAATTGAAGGTTGCCGGCTTTGTAGCGGTGGGTGTGCTGGCCGGTGCGCTGACGACGATGCAGTTGCAGGCATTTGCCCGTGGCAGTTTCGCGCCGCTGCCGCTGGAAGAGCTGCAGCAACTCGCAGCGGTGTTCGGCATGATCAAGAGCGACTACGTCGAGTCGGTCGACGAGAAGAAGCTGATCACCGACGCGATCGGTGGCATGGTCTCGGGCCTGGACCCGCACAGCCAATACTTCGACAAGAAGTCGTTCAAGGAATTCCGCGAAGGCACCACCGGCAAGTTCGTCGGCATCGGCATCGAGATGGCGATGGAAGACGGCCTTGTGAAGGTCGTATCGCCGATCGAGGGCTCGCCGGCGTTCCGCGCCGGCCTGAAGAGCGGCGACCTGATCACCCGCATCGACGACACGCCGGTCAAGGGCCTGACGGTCGACCAGGCCGTCAAGCGCATGCGCGGCGAGCCCAACACCAAGGTCACGCTGTCGGTGTTCCGAAAGGACGAGTCGCGCAGCTTCCCGGTGACCCTGGTACGTGAAGAAATCCGCCAGCAGAGTGTGCGCAGCAAGATCGTCGAACCCGGCTACGCCTGGCTGCGCATCAGCGTGTTCCAGGAACGCTCGGTCGACGACTTTGCGCGCAAGGTCGATGAAATCTACAAGGCCGAGCCGAACCTGAAGGGCCTGGTACTGGACCTGCGCAATGATCCGGGTGGCCTGCTCGATGGGGCGATCGGCATCACCGCCGCCTTTTTGCCTGCCGACGCCGTCGTGGTCACCACCAACGGCCAGGTCGCCGACTCGAAGGCCACCTTTAAGGCCGCACCCGAGTTCTATGCCCGCCGCGGTGCCGACCCGCTGCGGCGCCTGCCCGAGGCGATCAAGAAAGTGCCGCTGGTGGTGCTGGTCAACGAAGGCTCGGCCTCGGCCAGTGAAATCGTCGCCGGCGCACTGCAAGACCACAAGCGCGCCACCATCATGGGGGCGCAGACCTTCGGCAAGGGCTCGGTGCAGACCTGGCGGCCGCTGACGGCCGACACCGCGCTGAAGATCACCACCGCGCGCTACTACACACCGCAGGGCCGTTCGATCCAGGCCACCGGCATCGTGCCCGACGTGTGGCTCGACGAAACCGCCGAGGGCAATGTCTTTGCCGCGCTGCGCCTGCGCGAGGCCGACCTCGACAAGCACCTGACGCAGCCCGACGAGAAGAAGGACGACGCCCGCAGCAAGGCCCGCGACGAAGCGCGCAAGAAACTCGAAGACCAGTTGGCCAAGAGCAAGGAGCCGCCCAAGCCGCTGCCCGAGTTCGGCAGCCTGGAAGACTTCCCGCTGCGGCAGGCTCTGAACCAGCTGCAGGGCAAGACGGTGATGGCCTCGAAGACCGCAGTCGAGCGCCGGGCTGAAGCCAAGACCGAGTGAGTTGATTTCAAAGTACCCTTGAAAGGCCCACCTTTGGTGGGCCTTTTTTCCGTCTGGCGAAGCACCCTCATGACCGACGACCAGCTCCTGCGCTACTCGCGCCACATCCTGCTCGACGAGCTCGGCATCGAGGGCCAGCAACGCCTGCTCGCGTCACACGCGCTGATCATCGGCGCCGGTGGCCTGGGCTCGCCGGTGGCGCTGTTTCTGGGCACGGCCGGCGTCGGGCGACTGACGATTGTCGACCACGACAGCGTCGATGTCACCAACCTGCAGCGCCAGATTGCCCACAACCTGGCCCGCGTCGGACGGCCGAAAGCCGAGTCGGCGCGCGACACGATCGCGGCCATCAACCCGGACGTCCAGGTGCTGCCCCTGGTCGAACGCGCCGACGCGGCACGCCTGGTCGCACTGGTGCAGGATGCCGATGTGGTCATCGATTGCAGCGACAACTTCGCCACGCGCCACGCCGTCAATGCCGCCTGTGTGGTGCACCACAAGCCGCTCGTATCCGGCGCGGCGATCGGTTTCGATGGCCAGGTGTCGGTCTACGACACCCGCGACGAGCAGGCGCCCTGCTACGCCTGCCTTTTCCCAGCCGAAGCCACGTTCGAGGAAGTCCAGTGCGCGACGATGGGCGTGTTCGCGCCGCTGGTCGGCATCATCGGCTCGGTGCAGGCGGCCGAGGCGCTGAAGCTGCTGGCCGGTGTCGGCACCTCGCTCGCCGGGCGCTTGCAGATGCTCGACGGGCGCTCGATGGCCTGGACCGAGATCCGCCTGGCCCGCAACGCCACCTGCGCGGTCTGCGCCAGCCGCTGAGGGCGTCGGACAGGCCGGTCATCGGTCCAAGGGCGAAGTCGGTCCGTGGGCGATGCGAACGCGGGCGACCCTTGCAAGTCTCTTGCTGTGGTGCTGTCGCGTCCTGCGTGACTCAGGGTTTGAAGAGGTCTTGCAGGAAGCCGGCAGTGGCGTGGCGTGCGGCCGGCAAGGTCAGCAGGGTGTGCGGCGCGCCGGCCATCAAGACCACGGTGGCATTCTTGTGCTGAGCCAGGGCGGCACCGCAATGCCCACGCGCCTGCGCATTGCCGAGCCAGGGGTTGGCTGGCGAGAAGAACGGGTCGGTCAGGCTGATGACGTTCAGCACCGGCTGCTCGGCCGGCAGGCGCGTGGCGTGGCCGGCGCTGAAGTAGTTGTCTTCGCAACTCCAGGCATACAGGATCCGGCCGCGAAAGCCTGCGCCGCTGTGTCGCGCCACGCTGGTGGCACCCTCGCTGGTACCGGCCAGCACCACTCGCGTGCCGTCGGCCCACGGCGCTGCAGCCAGCGCGGCCACGGTGGGCGCGATCTCGGACTGGCGCAGCGCGTGCACGCGCTCGTACACCGCCTTGTCGATCGGCGACTTGTAGGTGAGTCGGCCAGGCAGGGCGAAAGAGTCGGGCGCCACGCTGGCAATGCCCTGAGTAGCCAGCCACTGCTGCCATTCGCCGATGGCCTTGAGCCCCAGGCCGGATGAGCCGTGCAGGAACACCACCACCGGCACGCGGGCGTTGGCGCTGGCCGGAATGTCCTTGAACTTGCCGTTGAACACACTGCCGCCATTGGCTGCGGCCGGCAGGCTGACCTGAGCGTTCTGCACCAGCTCGCGCAGCGAGGCGGCGGTGTGCACCGTGGGGCCTTCGATGACTTCGCCTTTCGGCACCGCTGGTGCCGCGCTCGCGGCGTTCGGGGCGGCACTCGGCGCAGGCGCCGTCGCGCAAGCGCACAAGAGCAAGGCACCAACCGCCGGCAACAGCGTGAACTTCATGGCTTCAATCTCCGATCGAGGAAAGGGCAGACCGGATCACGCCACCCATGGCCGCGCAGTCGGCCTGGCTGAGCGTCAGCGGCAAGCGCATGTCGCACAAGCTCCCGAGAACGCGCTCGGCATTCGGAAGCGATTGGGCTTCGCCGAAAAAGCGCCAGTGGGTCCAGACACTGGTGAAGCCCAGCGGCTCGTCCGCGCCAAACCACTTGATGTGCACACCGCGCTCCGCGCAGGCGGCGATGGCCCGCTCGATCTGTGCGCGCGAAAGATCGAGGAGTGAGAACTGGATCGAGCTGGCGACGTATTGCTCCTCGGCGGGGCGCCGCGGCAACCGGACGTGCGGCACGCCTTCGACTGCCGCGGCGATCCAGGTGTAGCGCTCGTTCCAGCGCCTGCAGCGGTCGGCCAGTGTGGCGCCGAGCTGGGGTCGGGCGACGGCGGCAGCCAGGTTGCTCATGCGCAGACTGAAGTTTGGCGTCACGTACTTCCAGCGCTCGAAGACGGCGTCGGCAGGCCGCGCACCATGCGAGCGGTACAGCATGTAGCTGCCCGAGAACAGGATCGCCTGCGCCGCAACGTCGTCGTCGTCCGTGACCAGCAGGCCGCCCTCGCCGCTGTTGGCGTGCTTGTAGCTCTGCAGGCTGAAACATCCCGCGCGGCCCCAGGTGCCGGTGGGCTTGCCAGCCCAGGAAGCACCCATGGTGTGTGCGCAGTCTTCGATCACCTGAACGCCATGGCGTTGGCAGATGGTCATCAGCGCGGCCATGTCGGCGATGTGGCCGCGCATGTGCGACAGCAGCAGGGTCTTGGCGCCGCTGGCCGCGGCCTTGAGCTCAAGGTCGACGAGGTCGATGGTGAAGTCGTCCGTCACGTCGACCAGCACCGGCACGGCACCGGCATGCGCGATCGCGCCGGGCACGGGCGCCAGTGTGAAGCAGTTCGACAGCACCGCGTCGCCCGGCTTCACGCCGGCCGCCTTGAGCGCGACGAACATCGTGGAGCCGCAGGAGTTCAACGCCACGCAGTACTTGACGCCGAGCTCTCGCGCGAACTCTGCCTCGAGGGCCGAGGCCTCGCTCGGCTTGCCACCCGTCTCGCCGTAGCGGTGCAGCTTGCCGCTGGCCATCAGGGCCAGGGCCGCCTCCACGCCGGCCGGCGGGATCGGCTCTTGCTGGGTCAGATCGAGCTCAAGCGTCACGGGGCTGATCCGGCGGCTTGGGCGCGACGTACGGGAAACGCGCAAGCCCCTTGACCATCGTCGGGCTGGATTGGCCGCCGCCGCGCACAAACTGCGCGCTCGCGTCGACAAAGGGCTGGTAGTCCCACGCCGGGTAGTCGCCCGAGGCGAGCCGATCCTGGATCCAGCGGCGCCGCCGCTGGCTGCGTAGGACGTCTTCATTCAGGCGGTCGACATCCCAGCGCGCGTCCACGTCGGCTTGCAACTGCGCCTGAACGCCTGCGAGATCAGCGCGCCCCGCGAGGTTGTTCAACTCGAGCGGGTCGGCCGCGAGGTCGAACAACTGCGGTGGATCGACAGGCGACACGATCAGCTTGTGATCGCCGCGCCGCACGCACAGCATGGGCGCAATGGCTCCCTCGCCCGTGAATTCGGCGGCGACGACGTGGTCAGACTCACTCCGCTTTGAGTGCAGAAGTGGCATGACGCTGTTGCCATCCAGCGGGTCGACCGGCTCCGGCACCTGGCCGCGCGTGGCCAGATCAAGCAGCGTGGGCAACAGATCCACGTGCGACACAGGCTGCGAGCAACGGCACGCCGCCTCGTGCGGAATCCGCATCACCAGCGGCACACGCACGGAAGGCTCGAGCAGCGTGTACTTGTACCAAAGGCCACGCTCGCCCAACATCTCGCCATGGTCGGCAGTGAAGACGACAACCGTGTTCCGGTCCAGACCGGATTGCGCCAGGCTGCGCAGCACACGACCCATCTGGGCGTCGACATAGCTGATATTGGCGTAGTAGGCGCGGCGAGCCCGCTGCGTGTCGTCCGCAGTGATCACGTGCTCGTCCTGGCGGAACAGCCAGTGCAGGCGTTGCGAGTGCGGGTCGCGTTGGTCGTAGGCGATGGGGGGCACACGCGGCGCATCAATCGCGTCGTCGGCGTACAGGTCCCACCACTCTGCTGTCGTCACGTACGGGTTGTGCGGGTGGGTGAACGAGACGGTCAGGAAGAAGGGCTTCGGGTCACGGCGCCGCGCCAGGTCGTAGACCTTCTGCACCGCCTTGTTGGCGACCTCGTCGTCGTAGTCGAACTGCAGGCTGCGCACGCACAGGCCCGACTCCACGACGCTGCGCATGCTCATGCCCGCCGGTCCGAACGGGACCTTGTTGCGCCAGTCGGGTGTCCAGCCGAAGTCGCTGGGGTAGATATCGGTCGTCAGGCGTTCGTGATAGCCGTGCAGTTGGTCGGGGCCTACGTAATGCATCTTGCCGGCCAGGCTCGTCTCGTAGCCCAGGCTGGCGAGGTAGTACGGCAGGGTCGGCGTTGCAGCAGGCAGCTCACTGGCGTTGTCGTAGCCGCCGACGCGGCTGGCGAGTTGCCCGGTCTGCAGGGCGTAGCGCGCGGGCGCGCAAAGCGGAAAGTTGCAGTACGCGTTGTCGAACACGACGGCCTGTTCGGCCAGCGCCGACAGGTTGGGCGTGCGGCACACTGCGTTGCCGTAGAACGGCAGCGCGAATGCTGTTAGCTGGTCGGCCACCAGCAGCAGGATGTTTGGCGGGGGCGACGTCACGGCAGTCATGTCACTCGATCTTCACACCAAAGTCCTTGATCACCTTGCCCCACTTGGCATGCTCGGTGCGAACGAACGCGGCAAACTGTTCCGGGGTGGAGCCGACTGCTTCGTCGCCTTGCGCCGCGAAGCGCTCTTTCAATGTCTGCAATGCGATGGCCGCATCGCGCTGCAGGCGGTCGACGGCGGCCTTCGGCGTACCGGCTGGCGCAAACAGGCCAAACCAGGTCGTGACCTCGGCGCCTGGCAGCCCGGCTTCGCGCAAGGTCGGCACGTCAGGCAAGATCGACAAACGGCTGCTGCCAGTCACGGCGAGCGCACGCGCCTTGCCACCGCGCACCTGCGGCAGCGCGAGTTCCACGTTGACCACCATGAATGCAGCTTCGCCGGTCATCAGGGCGGTGATGGCCTCGGAGCCGCCCTTGTAGGGCACATGGACGACGTCCAGATTGGCGGTCGACTTGAACATTTCACCCGCCAGGTGGACCGCCGTGCCATTGCCCGTGGACGCGTAGTTCAGCTTGCCTGGCTGGGCACGCGCCGCGGCGAGAAGCTCCGGCAGGGTGGCCGCCTTCAACGTCGCAGAACTGGTCACCAGCAAGGGCGACGACGTCACCTGCGTGATAGGCACGAAATCCTTCAATGCGTCGTACGACAGACTGCGGTACAGCCCCGGGCCGATGGCGTGCGTGGCCACCGAGCCCAGCATGATGGTGTAGCCATCGGGCGCAGCGCGCGCCACGACGCCCGTGCCCAAGGTGCCGCCCGCGCCCGGGCGGTTGTCGACGATCACCGGTTGGCCGAGCGACTTGCGCATTTCTTCGGCCAAGGCGCGGGCAACGATGTCCAGCGCCCCCCCCGGCGGGAACGGGACCAGCAGCGTGACCGCCTTGGCGGGATAGGCCGGCTGTGCCATGGCGGCACCGCAGGCGGCCAGCAGGCCGATGAGGAGATGCAGAACGATCTTCATGAGGTGCTCCGGGGAAATCGAGATGCTCAGGGCTGGTGGCCGCCCAGGGTGCCGAGGTTAAAGCTCTCTTGCGGGTAGTACTTTTGTAGCCGCACATCGCCGGTGCGCGCATGGCCTTCCATGCCTTCCAGGCGCGAGATGCGCGCAGCCACCTGGCCCACCTCACGCGACGCGCCCCGCGTGAGACGCTGCCAGGTCACGGTCTTGATGAACTTGCCCACCGACAGGCCGCCCGTATAGCGTGCCGCGCCGCGCGTGGGCAGGATGTGGTTGGGGCCGCTGCACTTGTCGCCATAGGCCACCGTCGTTTCCTCGCCGAGGAACAGTGAGCCGTAGTTGGTCAGGTTGGCCAGCCACCAATCGAGATCGTGCGCCATCACCTGCAGATGCTCGCAGGCGTAGCGGTCGCTGACGGTGACGACTTCCTCGCGCGTGCCGCACAACACCACCTCGGCGTGATCGCGCCAGGCCGCGGTGGCCGCGTTGCGCGCCAATTCCGGCAGCGCGGCGATCGCGCCCGGCACCAGGCGCATCACCTCTTCGGCGAGCGAACGAGAGGTCGAGATCAGCCACACCGGAGAGTCGGGGCCGTGCTCGGCCTGGCCGACCAGATCCGCCGTGACGACCGTGGGATCCGCGGTCTCGTCGGCAATGATCGCCGACTCGGTCGGACCCGCCACGACATCGATGCCGACGCGGCCGAACAGCATACGCTTGGCTTCGGCGACGAAGCGGTTGCCCGGGCCGACGATGATGTCGGCGGCGTGGCCGCTGAACAGTCCGTTGGCCAGGGCCGCCACCGCCTGCACCCCGCCAAGCGCGAGCACGGTGTGCGCACCGCACAGCTTCATTGCGTAGAGGATGCCGGGATGCACGCTGTGGTCCTTCGTCGCCGGCGAAGTGGCGACGATGTGCTTCACGCCCGCCACCTGCGCCGTGCCCACGCTCATGATGGCGCTGGCCGCATGCGCGTAGCGCCCACCCGGCACGTAGCAACCGGCGGTGTTGCAGGCGATCAGGCGCTGGCCGACGAGCAGCCCGGGCAGCAACTCGGCCTGGAACTCCTGCATCGAGTCGCGCTGGCGGCGAGCGAAGTCCTGCACGCGGTCGCGTGCGAAGCGGATGTCGTCCTTGACGCCCTGCGCCAGTTCACGTTCGGCGGCAGCGAACGCCGCTTCGCCCAGCACGATCTCGCCGCGGTAGCCATCGAGGTCGCGCGCGTAGCGACGCACCGCCTCCTCGCCGCCGGTCTCGATGGCAACCAGCATCGTGCGCACCGTCTCGGCGGTGGCGGTATCGATAGCCTGCAACGGTGGTTCGGCCTTCTTGAGGTACTCGATGGGCATGTTCATCTCCTGCACTGCAAGGGCATGACGCGGCACTCCCCACGCCCGTGCCACCTTGAGGATGCAATGAGGATAGTCTTTGAGTCGCACCGCGGTAAGTCCAGATATGATCGTTTCATCAGTCCAAATTCGGCGGGGTTCACCCTGATGCGAGACGCACCATGACGCGACGCGCGCGCACCGGCGAGCTGATGTGGCCGCGCCTGTTCCGCCGTTTCGACGGCGGCGCGCGCACGCTGCAAGGACAGTTGCGCGACATGCTGGTGCACGCGGTGATGGAAGGCTTTCTGTCGCCCGGCGAGGCCCTGCCCTCGAGCCGGCTGCTGGCCCAACTGCTCGGCCTGTCACGCACCACAGTGACGCTGGCGTTGCAGGCACTGGCCGACAAGGGCTTGATCGTCGGTCGCGCGCGCAGCGGTCACTTCGTCAGCGACCACCTCGCCGCCACCTACCTTGGCGCGCGCCAGCGCGCTGGTTTCGGCGTGGCTGACACCAGCGTGCGTTGGCCGCAGCGCCTGAAGCTGAGGCCCTCGGAGCAGCGCAACATCCACAAGCCCGGCGACTGGCAGCAGCAGCCCTACCCCTTCATCTACGGCCAGTTCGACGCCACGCTGTTCCCTGCCGCCGACTGGCGCGAGTGCGTGCTCGAGTCGCTGCAGGGCCGCGCGCTGCGGCGCTGGGCACCGGACCACATCGACCGGGACGACGATGCCCTGGTCGAGCAGATCCATCGCCGGCTGCTGCCGGCGCGCGGCATCTGGGTCGAGCGCGACGAGATCCTGGTCACCAGCGGTGCGCAGCAAGCGACCTTCCTGCTGGCCACGTTGCTGGTCGATGGCGCGACGACGGTGGGCGTCGAGAACCCCGGCTACCCCGACGCGCGCAACAACTTCTCGCTGCGCACGAAGCATGTGAGGCCGCTGCGCGTGGACGCGCAGGGCCTCGTGCTCGGCGCGCGCCTGACCGGGTGTCAGGTGGTGTACGCGACGCCGAGCCACCAGTGCCCGACCACCGTCACCATGCCACTGGCGCGGCGGCAGGAGCTGCTCTCACGCGCCGAGCGCGACGACTTCGTCGTCATCGAAGACGATCACGAAAGCGAGCTCAACTTCTCCGGCCACCCGACGCCGGCACTGAAAAGTCTGGACACCCAGGGCCGCGTGATCTACCTCGGCAGCTTGTCGAAGACGCTCGCCCACGGGCTGAGGTTGGGCTACGTTGTCGCGCCCGCCGCGTTGATCCGCGAACTGCGTGCGCTGCGGCGCCTGGTGATGCGGCATGTGCCGACCAACAACCAGCAGGTGGCCGCGAGTTTCATCGCCCACGGCCACCAGGAGGCCTTCGTGCGGCGGCTGAACCTGGCCTACCGCGAGCGCGCGCAGGCGCTGCGTGCTGCGCTGGCGCAGCACGCCCGCGGCTTGAGGCCGGTGTCGGCGCAAGGCGGCTCGGCATTGTGGTGCAGCGCGACGCCGGGCATCGACACGCGCGAGCTGGCGGCCCGGCTGTACCGGCAGGGCGTGGTGGTCGAACCCGGCGATGTGTTCTTTGCCGGCACGCGGCTCCCGCAGCACCACCTGCGCATCGGTTACTCGTCGATCCCGGCTGAGCGCATCGATACGGGCGTACGTCTGATCGCGCGCGAGCTCAAGGCGATGGCTGCGGCACGCCCGAGCTGAGCTGCGCAGATGCGTACCCCGGACCAAAGGCGCCAGTGCCGGTCTGGCATGGCGGATTCATCTTTTAGGGCGAGATCGGGCCGCATGCGCTGGTGACCGTTCGCGCGCTCGTAGCACTTTGCCTTCACTGACTTCGGCGCTCTGTGCGGAAGGCGAACTCTCGGCCACCCATTGAGAGCTGCGCTGCAAAAACTCGCCACGCTCACCCGGCAGGATGGCAAAGAAGGCAACGATCTCCAGCAGAACCGAGTGGCCGAGCTGGTTCAACGGCAAGAGTCTGCCGCGCGCCAGATCGTCTTGGATCAGCGAGGCCGGCAACCAGGCTGCGCCCTGACCAATCAATGCCAGCTCGCGCAACCCCATCGCAAACTCGCTCACACAGCCCACGATCACCTGTTGCCGACGCATCAAATCGGGCAAGGCCGCGGCGCGCACTGCTTGACCGAAGAAGCTGTCCGGTGGGTAGCAAAGCATAGGCACGCGATCGCCTGCAGCGACTCTGCGCAATACTTTGTGCAATTGCGGGCTGGCCACGAGCTTCAGTTCATCCTGACCAAGTACGTGGCGCAGCGCCAGCTGGGCTGAAATGTTGCAGGGCGACTGCTGTGTCTCGTAGGTGATCAGTATCTCGGCCTCGCCACGCATCAGCATCGCAACGCTGTCTGAGCGGTTCTCTGATCGAATCCGGAAATTCTGGTCAATGCCCAGATGTCGCAGCCGGGCGAGAAAGCCGGGCACGTACGCTGCGGCCAGCGTGTGTTGCGCGGCAATGGTGATGCCCGCGCTGTCCAGCGACTCGGACTTGAGAATGGCACGAAATTCATAGATGCGTGCCACCAGGTTGCGGAATTCAAGCTGGTTGTCCCTGGCCACGGGAGTGAACTGGAGTGGCTTTCGGGTGCGGTCGATCAGGGTCACCCCCAGCCAGTCTTCGAGCATCTGAATACGGCGCGAGAAGGCTGGCTGAGAAACATGCCGACGCGCAGCGGCTGCCGAGAAACTGCCCGTCTCGATCAGAGCAATGTAGTCGTCAAGCCACTTCAGTTCCAATGCCGCAGCCTCCCTGTTGCGGACATTGTCGCCGGCCGTTCGCCCGGCAAGGCCGCGGACCAGGGCCATTTCAAGGCCTGGCGGCCGCTTCGTCCGAGAGCAAGAACTCAAGCACCAGTGTGTGGAACAACGCTGTTCGCTCCAGGTGCAATGCATGGGAACACGCAGGCAATACGGCAAGGCTGGCGCAGGGGATGGTGCGCCAGAGGTTTTCAATCTGCGACCAGCCATAGGAACGGTCACGCTCGCCCCATACCACCAACGTAGGCTGTTGAATCGCGCTTAGGCGATCGCGCCCATCCCAAGCCTCCATGGCGATCAGGCCGGCATGTGCCGCCTGTTCACTGGCGCGGGTGGCCAGCGTCGCCAGTGACTCGAAGGCTGGGGAGGCCTCGTTGTCGAGCAGCCAGGTCGCACAAATGCGCCTGGCGGTGCTTTCCACACCGTCTTGGGCCAGTCGTTCGCGTGAGCGCGCCATGGTCTCGAACCGCCCGGGGATGCTGCCCTGCGGCCCGGTCCCGTAAAGCACCAGTTTGCGCACCCTCGCTGGCGCGAGGTTGACGATTTCCTGCGCCACCATGCCACCCATGGAGTGGCCCAGCAAGTGAAAACAGCCGACGCCCAACTGATCGAGGGTGGCCAGCACAGCTTGGGCATGCGCGGCCATTTCGGTGGGTGCTGTCAAGTGGCGGGCGTCGCCGTAGCCGGCCAGATCCACGGCAATGACGTCAAAGTGTGGGCTCAGGAATTGCACCTGCGCGTCCCACTGGCTCGAACCACCCAGATACCCGTGCACGAGCACCATCGCGGGGCCTGCGCCCATCCGCCGGTGAGGCAGGATCGACAGTGTCACCCACGCCCTTTCCAGGGCACGACACGACGCTCGACAAAACGCACCAAGTGGTCAAACGCGTAGGCAATCGCCGCTATCACAACAATGCCCATGATGACGATCGGCGTCTGCAGGAATCTGGAAGCTGACAAAACGGTGTAGCCCAAGCCGGAGGTCGCGGCGACCATTTCAGCCGCCACCAGCGTTGTCCAACCAAAACCGATGCCAACGCGCATGGCGGTAAATATTTCTGGCATGGCTGACGGCAACACCACCATGCGAATCACTTGCCAGCGCGTCGCGCCGAACGAATACGCCGCATGAATCTGCTCAATGGCGGCCGACCTGACGCCTGCACGCGCACCCAAAGCCATTGGTGCGAGTACCGACAGGAAAATCAGCAGCACCTTTGACAACTCATCAATGCCAAACCAGATGATCATCAGCGGCAGGTAAGCCAGTGGTGGAATCGGGCGATAGAACTCGATCGGCGGATCAAAAATGCCGCGTGCAACCGGGCTCATGCCCATTGCAATGCCAAGCGGAATCCCCACCACACAGGCCAGCAGGAACGCACCAAAAACCCGCAGCGTGCTGACCCAGGTATGTTCCCAAAAGCTGGCGCCGGTAAAACCATCTCTCAGCATGGTCAAAAAAGCCTCGACCACGGCCACCGGGGACGGTAGGAAAAGCGGCTTGACGACGCCGAAGTAAGTGACGAGCCACCAGAAAAAAATCAGGCCTGCAATAACGACCGCGCTGATTCTCAGACTGTCGCCTTGGCCAGGTACGCCATATATCTCACCTGGCTTGGCTGGTTTTGCCTTCATGAGGCCAGCCCAAAAGGGGAGGCCAGAACTTACGCGGGTATCACTCATGAAGGGCTCCTGCTTCGTCAGCAAAGATGATTTTCAAAATCTCTTCTCTGAGGGCAATGAATTCTGCAGAGGCTTTGATCGCCCTCGCATTGCCGGTGTCAAAGTAGCGCCGGCTGAATGGCAAGTCGAAGACATGTGAAATGCGGCCGGGGCGAGGCGACATCACGATCAGCTTGGTGCCCATGAACAGGGCTTCCTCAACGCTGTGGGTGATAAAAAACACCATCTTGCCGGTGTCGCGCCAAACCTTCAAGATCAACTCTTGCGCGCGCTCGCGCGTCAGCGCATCCAGTGCGCCCAGCGGCTCGTCCATCAGCAAAATTGCCGGGTCACTGGTCAGCGCCCGGGCAATGCCGACGCGCTGCTGCATTCCGCCCGACAGCTCATACGTGGCCGATTGCTCAAACTGCTCGAGGCCGAGCAGCTTGATGAAGTCGCGCGCAATGCCTTCGCGTTTGGCTTTGTCGTGGCCCTGGATCTTCAAGCCGAAGGCGACGTTGTCCAGCACATTGAGCCAAGGCAACAACGCATGCTTTTGAAACACCACCGAACGGTCTGCACCGGGCCCTGTGACGACACGGCCATTGAGAGAAATTTCACCCTCACTGGGCGCCATGAATCCGGCAATCAGATTCAGCAGGGTTGACTTGCCGCAGCCCGATGCGCCCAATGCCACCACAAACTCTTTCTCATGAATCTCGAGGTTGATATTCTTGAGCGCGTGAACGGACGCTTTACCGGGAACCGGGTAGAACACCGATGCGTTTTTGATGGCAAGTGCTGTCATGGTCGGCCTCAAGGGGTTTGTGGCGCGTGCTGACCCAGCCTGAACAGGTCAGGCCAGCACGCGGTACGTGCAAAGCCGACTACTTGCCAGCGGCGGCTTTGGCGAACTCGGGATTCACGAACTTGGCGTAGCTGTCAGCCGCTGCGTTGATACGGCCGGCACCCTTGAGGAATTCGGCGGTGGATTTAATCGTGGTGGCTGCACCGCCGCCCATCCAGACGTCTGACATATTCAACTCACCATCTGGGTAGATGGCACCGTCCAATGCCGCAACGACGGCAGCTGGAGTAATGCCGACATTGGTGGCAACCGCTTTGACTTTAGGTGAATCTGCATTCCACGCGGCTTTATTCTTGCTGTAGTCGCCATTGATTTCGTTCATGGCTTTGAGAAAGTTCACCAAGCCAGCACGGTTCGCCGCAGCGAACTTGTTGGTGGCGACCCAGCCATTGAAAGTGGGGAAGCCCGTTTTGGCGACGGCGCCTGCAGTCGTCATGACCTTGCCGTTTTCGCGAATCTTGGCCTGGACCGGATACCAGACGAAAGCTGCATCGACTGCGTTTTGGGCCCACGCGGCGGCGATTTCAGCGGGTGACATGCCGACGATCGTCACGTCTTTCTCCGTAAGGCCGTACATCTTCAATGCGCCCATCAGTGAGAAGTGCGCTGTGGAGCCGATCGGCACAGCAATGCGCTTGCCTTTCAGATCGGCGGGCTTGTCAATGCCCGCGCCATTTCGGGTGACCAACGCCTCTGAACTGTCAATGACCTTGCCCACGGAAACCATCTGATAGTCCAGG
>Ga0315288_10002444_pt1 | contig 24046 bp, 16 predicted proteins | sample YL17G11_20_MG_FD_203454 | JGI IMG/M metagenome (GOLD analysis project Ga0315288, IMG submission 203454) | Sediment microbial communities from Yellowstone Lake, YNP, Wyoming, USA - YL17G11_20 | ecosystem: Environmental > Aquatic > Freshwater > Lake > Sediment | place: USA: Wyoming | collected... | reverse complement strand
AAAGGCGGCCACCCACTCACACACCCCTCTGACTTGGCGTCTTCATCACACACCGTCCACACACCGTCCTCTCTTCTGTCTCATTTCTTGGCGCTCTTCATGGCCTCATTCACAAATTCAAAGGAGGCGTCCGCGGAGGCGGCGGTCGTTATGCCGATGTCCGTTGGAGGCGGGCGGCGGCCACCGCGCATGGGGGCAGTGGAGTTTTGGGAGGCAAAGCCCATCATCCCTGGCGGGGGCGTTCCCGACCCCGCCCTGGAGGTCGGCGCGGCGGACCCGGTCAGGGCAAACGGGTCGGATGGCGGGTTGGCCGCGGCGGCCGCGGCGAACGGGTCAGCAGCGGCAGGTGGGCAGGTGGAGGGCAGGGCCGGAGGATGGGCGGCGCCCATGGTCAGGCCGCCCAGCAGGTCCGCCGCCTGAGAGACAGCCGCCGCAGGAGCTGCAGCAGCAACATGATCAAGCCCACCAAACCCGCCCATCAGGTCGGGCTGCGCCGCAACTGCGGCAGCAGCGGGCGCAGCAGCTCCGGGCGCAAGCAAGTCGCCCAGCAAGTCCACACCGCCTCCACCGCTGGCGCCTTTGGGCGCCCCCGCCCCGACCCCGCCCGCTACGCTCACGCCGAGCAGGCCCGCCACCCGGCCCGCCACGGCGCGGACGGATGCTTGTGAGCTGTTGAGGGCCGCCAGGACGGGGGCCGGGTCGGCCTGGAAGGAGACGGCGACCGCGCCGGCCGAGGCGGACGCGCCCTTTGTCATGAGCGCCTCCAGGGCCGCCAGCGCCCGGGCCTGGGCGTGCCAGGCCGGGGAGGCCAGGCGGGCCCGCAGGTGCGCCGCCATGGCCGGGCCGTCCACGGCGGCCGTCCCATCCACGAAACGGGCCAGTTCGGCGGGGGTGGGCGCCGCGCGCAGGCCGCCAGGGGCGCAGACCGCGTCCACCAGGGCTTCCTCCCGGGCGCCCGGGGCGGCCAGGCGCGGGGGAGGCACGGGCACGCCAGCGGACGGGTAAGGGGATGGCAGCCCTGAGCTGCCGGGGCGGTGGGTGGTGCCGCCCCCACCGCCCGCGTACCCGCCTGGGGCGCCGTAGGAAGAAGAGGAGGACGAGGAGAAGGCAGGCGGCCCGTACCCGCCCAGCCCTCCGCCCGGCCGCGACGCCGCCAGCCCGCCCGCGCCCAGGCCGCTCCCTCCCGTGGGCAGGGGCGCCAGGTTGATCCCGTGCTCGGCCGCCATGGCGACCGCCGCCCCCGCGGCCTGGGTGGCCAGCGCGGCCGCACCCCGGGCAGCCGCTTCAAGCACGCCCCGCGCGGTCGCGAGGTTGGGTGGCTGCTGGTGGTGGCCAGCCTGTGAGCCCGTGCTGTTTTCGAAGCGGGGGTTGCCAAAGCCGATCATGCCGGAGGAGGACGGGGCGGCGTAGGCGCCACCGCCTCCACCGTCGGCCTGGCCGCCGGACGAGGAGCCCGACCCAAAGCCCTGGATGCGGGCGCCCGACCCGCCGCCGCCGTGCGCGCCGCCAACGCTCAGGGGCGCGGGTGCGGGCGCGGCCGAAAATATGGCTTCCAGGGCTTCCTTCGCGGCCCCACGCACGCGGGCATTGTGCGAGTCGCCGACAAGGGGGTCCGGTGGGGCTTGCCAGTGCGTCAGCTCCCGCACCGGCCCCGCCGCCGTGCGGGCCGCCCGGCGCTTGAACTCAGAGGGGCCAGCAGTGCAACACGCTTTCAAAAGCTTCAGGGCTTTGCTTTTGACGATGGGCGTGGTGCCCGGAGCGAGCTTGCGCAGCAGGAAGTCGAGCGTCGTCGCCGCCGTGTCAGAGGTGGACTTGGTGGCCAGGGCGACCACCTCGTCGGTGAGGTAGACTGGAAGGGGAGGGGGGGGGGGGGGGGACGGAAAAAGGAGAGGATGATGAGGTTTGGGCTGCGCAATGGAAAAAAAGAGATGAGAGAGCGCCGCATGCCCTGTACCGGTCCTCTCCACTTTCACGCCAGGACGGTTTGCGTAGATACGGGCTCCCATGCGGGACCGCGCGTCGCTCTCGGGCCATCGTGTGACCCCAGACTGGCCGACATTTCTCTCTCACTCTTTTGATACGTTCAAGCGCGCCGTTCCCCCTTTTATTTCTCACCCGGCGTGACGTCATCCTTGCCGCTCGTCGCTTCCTCCAGTTTGAGGCGCATCGCAATGGCGGAGGCGGCGGAGGATAGCATGGTCGCTGTCGCGAGAAGAGTAGGCGCGCGCGTTCCAGAAACGGCGCACACACAGCGCGCACACACACTCGCTTGCTCAGTGAGAGAGCATTAGAGATACACAACTTGCTTTTCTCTCTATTCTTTTTCGCCGCTACACAAGTCCGGAGGCCGACACTAGCGTGCACCAAGCGGGCGCGAAAAGTTATACGTGTAGCTATGCCCTCGAATACCGGCCGCGGCGGGCCGGCCGGGGCGTTGTCGCGGCGCCAGCGACGGGGACGCACCGCCGACGCCGCCCTCCCACCACCCCGACCTCCAGCCGCGACCCTCCTCTCCATCCCGCTCGACCTCACCATCCTCATCCTGTCCGCCTTGCCAGCGTCTGACCTGGCAGCGTCTGCGTGCACGTGCACCACCATGCGAGACGCCATCGACGCCTGCCCGAACTTGTGGCGCGCCGCGTATTCGGTGCGGTGGGGCGAGGCGGGCCTGGCGTCGGCCGCCGACGCGGCCGCGGATGAGGGCGGCGAGGAGGAGGAGGATGACGCCGATGATGACTGGCTCGCCGCGGCGTTGGGTGGTGCGGGCGAGGGCGGCGAGGGCGCGGGTAGCACCACCCCGACGCCACGCCCAAGGCGGCGTCGCGGCGTCTGGCGGCGGCGCTACCAGGCGGCCGACGAAGCGGAGGCGGGCGCCTTCCACGGCTGGCGCCACCCGCTGGCCGCCGTATTCCGCCAGGCGGCAGCGGCCCGCCGGTCGGCTGACCCGCCCCGTGCGGGCGCGGCTGCCGCCCAGCCCCACCACCACCACCACCAGCGCGGCTCGGCTGCCGCGGGCGCCTCCCCCGCTGAACGGGTGGCCGCCTGGCGGGCCTCGCGCGGCCTGTCAGGGGGCCGCCCCGCCGCCGCCGCCTCCCTGCGCTCCCGTCACGCCTGTGCCGCGCCCACGCCCGCCTTTGTCCGCCTCCCCGGCGCGGCGGGCCCGCCACTGTTTGCGTGTGAGGCCTGTGGCTGGGTGCACGTGTGCGGGGCCCGTCGGTGCGACGCTGCCCGCCTGGACAGCACGTCGGGGGCCGAAATTGCGGTCTGTCCCCTGTCTGGTCTTGTGTTTGATGGGGCGACCGTGGTGGGGGCGCCTGGTGAGGGCGGCGGGGGCGGGGGCGGTCTGGAGGACGGGGAGGAAGAGGCCGGTGGTGGCGGGGGGAGGCTGGGGCGGGCGTTCACTGCGGGATATGAGGGAGGCGAGTAGTGAAAAATGATGAGAGCCTGATAGAGCGTTATCGATGGCACTAGCTGACCGACCCAAGTGCGTTGGTCGGACGGACGCCCGTTGGAGCGCGAATGGTCGAAAAAAGACCTTGGAGGTCGGGGGAGCAGAGCAGGGCAGGCAGTCGCACACTGTCGCTTTTTGTTTTCCCCAAGGTGAGAACTATCTATCGCGACCCCGTGTGCGCGCTCCAGCCTCACCCCCGCATCGCACGCTCCTGCCGTTGCCATGTGTCTGAGCGATTTTTGCTGGGTGGCGGGCGAGGCCCGGGAGTGCCCCATTCCCTTTTCGCAGCCTCGATTGGCCAGGCCTGTAGGGCTAATGACGCACGGGGGACTGACCGGTGCTCTCTTTCTGCTCTCCACACACAGCCCCTCCTGCCCTCCCCACTCCCTCTCAATCTCCATTGCGCGACGATGAAGTTCATCCAGGTGAGAGGTCATATAGCTGTGGATAGCGGCATTGGAGGGCGGCTTCGCGTGCGCGTAGGGTCCCATCAAAAAAGACACCGCTCCCTCCGATTCCAAGACGCGCGCGTGTAGGGGCGGCGCCCACTTTCTCGGACACGCCCGTGCAGCCACTTCGGACTCGCCTGTGCGGTCGCTTGCATCTTGGACGATGATGTGCATCTCTGAGTCTGTCCTCAGTGCTTAAGCTGGGTGTTGGAGGCGTTGCTTGCCCACTCGAAACAGCCTCCGGTTGCGCCCGCCAGCGCCCGCCCGGCGTCAACGACCCCCATTCGTCGACGACACCCTCTCCCAACACGTCTCCGTACCCACAGGTCCTCGCCCTCTCTGTCGCCCTCGCCGCCACCGTCGCCTCCGCCCACGACATCTCGACCCGGGCCTCCATCGGCATGTCCCGGGCCCTGCTCCGCCTGGCCGCCGCCGCGGAAGCCGACAGCGAGGCCGGGGAGGCCGCCCTGGCCATGGCCGAGGCGGACGGCAAGCTCATCCTTAGTGGCAAGGTCGACGGCAAGGCCGCCATCTTCCTGGGCGGCGAGGCTGACACGGCGTCGGGAGAGGCGTCCATCTACCTGGGCCAGGCGTTTGGCGCGGCCGTCTACAAGGTTGGTGAGGCGGATGCGGCCGGGGAGGCCGCGTTAAAACCCTAAGACCGCCCGGTGAGAGAGAGAGAGAGAGAGACAGACAGAGAGGCAACAGAGTTGATGAAAAAATGTAGATCATTCTGACAGCTCCGCATCGTATTCAGCAGCTAAGGCGGCGGGCACAGCGGCGGCGGCAGGTGGTGGCGGCGCACCCCGCCCGCCTGCCCCCCTTCCCTTCCCATTTGATGCAGCACCACCACCTGCGGCTCTCCTTGCGGCCGCCGCCTCGACCGCCGCCGCCGCTCGCGCGTCCGCGACCGCCGCCCGGGCGCCCGTCGCCAGGGCCGTGCCGGACACGACGTACCCGCCGCTCCCCGACATGGCCATGGCCGGGTGGGTGCGGCGGGGGAGGACCTGGTGCGTCCGCCACCAGGGCTCGCCCAGGCCGACGCAGACGGCCGCCTTGGAGGTTTGCAGGGCGAGCGCGGCCTCGGCCGCAGGGGCGAGGGAGGGGCAGGCGAGGGCAAAGGGTGCGCTCGGCGCCAGCAGGGGCAGGCAGGCACTGATCAGGGCGCCCGGGTGCACGGCCGGCGCCGCCGCTATGAGGCAGTCAAAGCCGGCCCGGGCGGAGGCCCGGTCGGCGGTGGCCGCGGCGGCTGCGGCCCGCGCACGCGCTGGGTTGGCGGCGGGGGCGGCAGCAGCGGCGGCCGCGGTTCCCTCCTCCGCCCCTCCTTTCGCCCGCTTGGCCGGTGGTGGGGCTGCCGCCCCGTCAGCATCCTCACCGCCTCCTCCCCCCCGCCCCTCCCCCAGGTAGCCCAGCAGGGTCTCCAGGCCCACCACGCGCAGTGTCTCCCGCACCCCTCTCCCCCGCACGTGCAGCGAGCGCACCATCTCGTGCGCGGGCGACGAGGTCAGGGGGCCGCGCTGGGGCAGGCCCCGCCCGTCGCTGCCGGTGCCACTGCCCGCGACGGCGCCGGGGAGGGCGGCCACCACGGCCCGGCCGGCCCCGCCCAGGCGTTCCACGACGGCCGCCGCCAGGACGCCGCCGACGCCGTCCACCACCAGGACGTGCGCGCCCGCCCCCACGCCCGCCGCGTTGAGCAGCAAGGCCAGCGTGTCGGGGCGCAGGCACACCGCCGCCCGGCCGGCCGCCTGTTTGGAGGCCTGCAGGGCGGCCAGGGTGCGCCCAGTGGGCCGGACCAGGACGGCGCGCAGGACGTGCTTGCGCGCCTTCCGCCGCACGTACTTGGCCTGCGCAAAGGCGGTCTTGTCAGAAAACGTGGCCGACGCGGCAGTCAGCGCGGCGACCAGGGCCGCCCCGCCCACGCCCGCCGCCTTCATCCCCTCAATCGCTTCCTTGCTCAAGCCCTGCACGGCCGCGCCTTCGCCACCGAGCCCCAAGCCCGCATTGTTGCGGTCGTCATCCACCATGTCCTCCGCCGCCCAGTCGGCGGGGACCTCGCACGGGCGGCGCGTCCGGACCAGATCGCGGTTGGTGACCTCGAAGCAGGCACCGTATGGCGCGCCGATGAAGGGGGACATGGGGAAGGAGGCGTTGCCGATGCGGACAGTCCTATGACGGGGTGTGGGTGGAACAAGGGTGTGAGCGTGAGCGGCGGGGTGAGAGAGGGAGAGTGCCCAGGCAAGGTTCGGTGCAAACAAAAAACTAGCCGCCGCTTTTTGACACGCCCGCATTTCCTCTCACACGAACACTCACCCGTCCGCCCGTGCCCGCATCAGGGCTTGCCGGTCGCCATTGATGTCCAGGATAAAGGCGTCGCCTTCCCGGACGACGGGCACGCCTGGCGGTGGGGGTGGGAAAGTGTCCGCATTGGCCGGCGACGCTGGCGCCGGTGACGGCGACGGGCCGGGCGCGTCGACCTGGACGGTGGCGTCCAGGGTGGCGGACATTGTGTGACGGTGATGCGCGGCTCAATATGCGTGTGTGGGTAAGTGACACGCGGATGTGGGTGTGGGCGGGCATACACGCGCCGGCGGAAAAGAGATGTGAGGGGGCGGAAAAAAGGCCCGACCTTGAGTTCTTCTCCATCATCATTGAATCATGAACGAAATCCTCGCCATTCACAGTCTCCCCCACACACACACGCATCCCTCTCTCCTTCTCTCTCTCCCTCCCCCTCTCTCTCCTCTCTCTCTCTCCATATACCCCAAGAAGAAAAAAAGGAGAAAGACCCATCACTCTCGCCCGGAAAAAAACACGCACGCCCCACTTGCTCTCGATCTCATTTTTTTGATTTGTGTTCTTTCTTTATCACGCCCCCTGTCCGTTCTCACAGCTCGTCCTCCTCCTCATAGCCCAGGCCGTCCTCCGCGGACGCATCCTGGTACTGCTGGTATTCGGACACGAGGTCGTTCATGTTGGACTCGGCCTCCGTGAACTCCATCTCGTCCATGCCCTCTCCCGTGTACCAGTGCAGGAAGGCCTTGCGCCGGAACATGGCCGTGAACTGTTCGGACACCCGCTTGAACATTTCCTGGATGGCCGTGGAGTTGCCGACAAAGGTGGCCGACATTTTCAGGCCGCGGGGCGGGATGTCACAGACCTAAAACAGGAGGAGAAAGAAGAGAATTAGAGTGTGAGAGGTGGTCACGCGCGCTGCGCGCTCGCACAGGTGGCCACGGCATTTCCTTCGCTCTCCCTTCTCCCACGCCCGCCTTCTTCACTCTCTCTCTCTCTCTCTGCCTCTCCTCTCCGACCACGTACCGACGACTTGACGTTGTTGGGGATCCACTCCACAAAGTAGGACGAATTTTTGTTCTGGACGGTCAGCATCTGCTCATCCACCTCCTTGGTCGACATGCGCCCCCGGAACAGGGCGGACGCCGTCAGGTACCGGCCGTGCCGGGGGTCCGCCGCGCACATCATGTTCTTGGCGTCCCACATCTGCTGGGTCAGCTCCGGCACGGACAGGTTGCGGTACTGCTGGGAGCCGCGGGAGGTGAGCGGCGCAAAGCCGACCATGAAAAAGTGGAGGCGGGGGAAGGGGATCAGGTTGACGGCCAGCTTGCGCAGGTCCGAGTTGAGCTGGCCCGGGAAGCGCAGGCAGCAGGTGACGCCCGACATGACGGCCGAGATCAGGTGGTTCAGGTCGCCAAAGGTGGGCGTCGTCAGCTTGAGCGTGCGGAAGCAGATGTCGTAGAGCGCCTCGTTGTCCAGGATCATGCACTCGTCCGCGTTCTCGACCAGCTGGTGCACGGAGAGCGTCGCGTTGTACGGCTCCACCACCGTGTCCGACACCTTGGGCGAGGGCACGACGGAGAAGGTCATCATCATGCGATCCGGGTACTCCTCGCGCACCTTGGAGATGAGCAGGGTGCCCATGCCCGACCCGGTCCCGCCGCCCAGCGAGTGCGCGACCTGGAAGCCCTGCAGGCAGTCGCACGATTCGGCCTCCTTGCGGACGACGTCCATGACGGAATCGATGAGCTCCGCGCCCTCCGTGTAGTGGCCTTTCGCCCAGTTGTTGCCCGCGCCTGGGATTGCCATGGGAGGAGGAGGAGAAGGGTGTGAGCGGGAGAGACGAGGAGAGGGGAGGAGGTTGGGCCCTCGACGTCGAGGGGGGGCCATGGTGTTTTCGAAGGCCCTGAGAAAAAAAATGAGTAGTCCACGACGGTGGGCGCACGACGCGCCGGCCCGCCAAAGCAGCCCATGTTCCCTGGTGACATGATCTCGTCCAAGCCTGGCGTGGTGGGCGTGGCAGGCGAGGCGATTTTGGCGCCCCCACGCGCGCCCCTCTGGCGGCGTCGCGCGCATTGCGACGCTCTTTTTGCGCCTCCCACCCCCGCCCCCCCCTCTCTCTCCCTCCCCTTTTCTCTCTCACCGGTCTGGCCAAAGATGAAGTTGTCCGGCCGGAACATGGCGCCGTACGGTCCGGACCGGACAGCGTCCATGGTGCCCGGCTCTGTGAGTGAGTATGTATGCGGGGGGGGGTGAGGGGGGGGTGGAGAAGCGATGGCGGCGTGAGCGAGCAAGCGCGCTCGCCGCTCTCTCCCCTCTCTCCCCTCCTCACGCACCCAAGTCCATCAGGATAGCCCGCGGCACGTAGCGACCGCCCGAGGCTTCGTTGAAGTAGACGTTGACGCGCTCCAGCTGAAGGTCGGAGTCGCCGGCGTAGGCGCCTAAGGTTTTTGGTGGGCGAGGGGTTTAGACGGGCAAGATGGAGAGGGGTGAGCGCGGCGGAGAAGGAAAAAAGAGGGCGTGCACCAGGGTGGCCCAGCTGGGGCCTCGGCCGGCATGGAGCCACCACCAGGGTGCGCGGCAGGGAGTGCACCTGGCCGTGGGGTGGGCGGTGGGGGGTGGGCGGCAAGTGGGCGGGCGGAGGGCAGCGTGGGGTGCGGGGCGGGCGCCGGGGCTCAACCACCCTCCCCTCTCTCCCTGGGGCCCTGGTCTTCGTGCTCGCCGTCTCCGCCCGTCTCCGCTCCCGCCTTCTGACGCCGCTTACCCTGCTCGTTGATGCCGTGCTCCTCAGCCACGACCTCCCAGAACTTGGCGCCGATCTGGTTGCCGCATTGCCCGGCTTGAACCGAGACCTGGCGTAGGAAAGGGGGTTGAAAATGGAGTCAGAGGATGGAAAGCACAGGCTTATGAAAGAGTGCGCGGCGACGGCGGCGACGACAGGTATACCAGCCGACGCGCGGGTAGACGCCCGACATGATGACATGCAGCGTGCGCAATGCGGCGAGGGTACCGGGTGCGCAGCGGGACAAAAGAGGGAGGCCCGCCTGCGGTCGAAAACAACGACGCTCTATTGCGCGTCCCCCCTCTTTTTGCTCGCCCGCGGCCCCGCCCTTTCCCCCAGGCTACCAGCCCACTGAGAGGCAGCTGAAAGCTCCTGAACTCACGATCTCGCGCATGGTGGTGGTGGAAAGGCTGGGTGGGAGGGTGTGGGAAGGTTTTTTGTGCGCGCGCAAAGGCGGACGAATTGGGAGAGTGAGTCGAGTGCGCAGCGCATATCACTATTTTGTTTTTTTGTGCACACTCTGCGCCACACATATGACGACCCGCTCCCCACCGCCCCACCCCGCCGGCATTGATGCCGCCCTGGATCAGGCGGAGCGGGCCCTGGGCCTGACGCCCGCAGGGGCCGGGTGAGTGGTGTGATGATGCGCACCGACCGGGCGCAGGCCCCCCTTCTCGCCAGCCCGGCCGCATACGCGTTTAAGCGCGCCGCCGTCAAGACAGCTGCGCCTCCCTTGTCCTCTCACACGCCCACCCTACACCTCCACCTCACCCCAAACTCGCAGGCCCGCGTCCCCGCCGTCCAAGGCCAGCCCCAGCCAGGTGCGAGACAAAAGAGGAGGCGGGGGTGTTTGGAGGCGGGCGGAGGAGAGAGAGGCAAACCAAACTGGCGCGTCTGTTTTAACGCTCTCTCTCTTCAACCTTCCAGTTCCCACCCCACGCCGTCTACACGCTGCACGCCATCGCGGCCTCCACGCCGGGGCCACGCCACGCGGCCGCGGCTTTACCTCATCCGCCCTCACCTGATCTGGCTTCCCGCCTGGCGGAAGCCGCCCGGCTACGCTCTGCCCTGGACGCCGCCGACAGCGAGGCCCTGGCCCTGCGCGAGCAACACTTGCGCCTGGTCGCCCGGTCTGCCAGTGCTCGCCGGGCCTGGGAGGCCGCGCTGGGCGCCAAGGATGAAGCCATTGGCCGCCTGGAAGCCGCCTTGGCCACCCGGGCGGCCGAGGTGGAGGCCGAACGCGCGCGCGGCCGGCGCAGAGCCGACGGCGAGGCAGCGGCTGGGGCCCGGGCGGACGCGGCCGAGGCGGAAAGCGCGGCCGCCCGGGCCCGCGCCGCATCTGCTGAAGCCGAGGCAGCTGCCGCCCGGGAGCGTGCTTCATCCGCCGAAGAAGAGGTCGCGGCCGCCCGCGCCCGGGCGTCCGCTGCCGAGGCGGCCGCCCTGGAGGCCAGAGACGCGGCCGACGCGGCCCGGGCGGCCGCGGACGCGGCGGCCGGCCGGGCTGCGGCCGCCGAGGCGGCCCTGGCTGCCCGGGCGGGCTTTGACGACGGCAACGCGACGTCAGCCCTGGACCGTGAATCCCGCCTCACCGCCGCCCTCACGGACGCCGGCGCGGCGGCCAAGAGGTACAAGGCCGAAGCCAGGGCGGCGCGTGCGCAGTTGGGGCTGGTGCAGGAGGGCGCGGCTGCCGCGGCGGCAGCCGCGGAGGCTGCCGCTAGCCAACGCGATGAAGCCCTCGCCGCCGCGGCCGACGCCAAGGCCGCCCTGGACGAGTGCGCGGCCCAGCTGGAGGTCGCCCGCCGGGAAGCAGACGCCGCGGTCGCGGCCGCAGAGGCGGTCAAGGCCGCGGCCGGGAGTGTGGGCGGGCTGCCGGTGGCGGCCGCGCAACCACCCACCCCCGGGACGCGCGGCGGCTGGACGCCTACTGCTGTGGCAGCCGACCCGGCGGCCGCGGCCGCCCGGCTGGCGTCCCTGCGGGACCGGGTCGCGGCGTACGAGGCGGAGCGGGGCGTCGCGGACGGCGAGGCCGGGCGGCTCAAGGCCGCAGCGGGCGCCGCGAGCGCGCGCGCGGCCGCCACCGAGGACGCCCTCCGCCTCGCCCGCGCGGAAGCGGCTGAGGCGGCACAGCAGGCGGCCGCCCAGGTCGCCGCCCTGGAGCGGGGCGTGCGGGACGCGGAGGCCCGGGCCGGGCGGGCCCTGGACGCGCTTGCGGCGGCTGGGAGCGTGTTGGGTGGTGGGGAGGAGGGCGGGGCGCCTGCCGCAACCCCCGCTGCCGCCTCCTCACACATCCGGGACCTCCTGGCCCGCCTGGACGAGGCGGAGGGCCGAGCGTCCCTGGCCGAACAGGTGGCCGCCGACGCGGCGGGGCGGCTGGAGGCGCTGGCCGCAGCGCGGGCGGCGGCCGGCAGCAGCGCCGCCGGCGGTGTTGATGCCGCCCTGACGCCCGCCGCCGCCCTGGGCGCCGCCCTGCGGGCCGCGCGGGTGGACGCCGCGGCGGCCCGCTCCGACGCGAACGCGCAGGCGGCCCGCGCGGACGACGCGGACCGCCGGGCGGGGGCGGCCTTTGACACTGCCCGCCACGCCCTGGCCCGGGCGGAGGAGGCGGAGGCCGAGGCGGACGCCGCGCGCCGGGCGGTCGTGCAGGCGGAAAGCGCTTGTGGCGGCGGCGTAGCCAGCCACCACCGGGACCCCCGCCCCGCCTTCTCATCCTCCTCGCGCTGGGAGGTCGCCCTGGCCGCCGCCGAGGCCGCCCGCCGGACGGCGGAGGAGGTGGCGGCCGTCGCCACGGCAGGCGCGGCTGAGCTGCAGGCCCGCCTGGCGGCCGCCACCGCCCGGGCGGACGCGGCGGAGGCGGCCCTGGCGCGGGCATTGCGGAGCGAGGCGGACGATGACGTGGCCGCCCTGCATGCGGCCGAAGTCGCCCTCCTGGCGGCGGCGGCGGACGGGAGTGAGGGCGAGGAGGGCGAAGAGGTGGAGGAGGAGGAGGGCGTCGGGTCGCCCGCCCAACCCTGCCGGTCCGTCCGGGAGCGGGCCGGCCTGTTTGAGGCGCCACCCCTGCGGCGGGCGGACCGGGAAGCCGCGGCGGCCGCCCTGGCGGCCCCGCAGTCGCCCGTACACGCCAAGCGGCCCATGCGGCCGGCGACGCGGTACTGATGGAGGGACGTGACGTGAGAGAGATTTCAAAAATCGAAAGCATCAGATTCACATCATAAAGCAAGCTCCACTTCATCTCTCGCTTCACCCGCGCGGCGGCCACGACATGCGGGGCGCCGGGGCAGCAGCAGCAGCAGCAGCAGGCACTGCTCCAGCAGGCCCGGCCTCACCGGCGCTCCCCCCCCCCAACGCCGCAAAGCGGGCGGTCAGCAGCCCGCCCCCGCCCGCGGCGGCCGGGTCAAAGCGGCGGGCCCGGGTCGCGGGCGCGCCCGGGGCCCGGGGCGGCTGCGGGGCGGCCACACTCCCACCAACTCCTCCACACCCATCCGCCCGCTGCAGCAGAGCCCGCATCATGGCGGTGCGGCGCAGATCTAGGCCGCCCGTCGCGGCGGCCGGGTCGCCGCCGGTGACCTCATCCGACGGCGAGGCGGGCGGGCCGGCCCCGCAGGCCTGGTTTAGGGCGCCGCCGCCGCCTGCCCCGCATCCGGGCAACCACCGGCAGGCCGGCCCGGACATCGTGCTTGTCAGGGCGAGGGCGCCCAGGGAATGCAGGGCAGACGCGGCCGTGTTGGGTGGAGGCACGGCACTCATCACCATCAGCGGGGACAGGGGAGAGGACGGCGCGGCGTCGGCGCCTGGGGCGGCCCCGCCCCGCCGCCGCCCCGTCCGCCGCCCCGTCCGCCGCCCGCCGGCCGGGGAACAGGCGGGCTGGGAGGTGGTGGGCAGGCCCCCCCCGCCCAGCCGTGCGCCCGCCGTGGAGGAGGGGTGCCCCGCCGACCCGCGGGCAAAGGGGTCGAAGACACGGCTCGGCGACGCAAAGGGGCGCGGGTGGTGGTGGTGGTCGGCAGCCGGACCAGCCCCAGCCGGCGAGCCCGTCGGCGGGGCGAGCGGGCCGACCGCGCCAGTCGTCGGGTCAGCCGTCCCGGGGGCGGGTGTGGGCACCATGTCCTTGTCAGCAGGCGTCATCGCTGCCAGGTCGGCGGCCGCGACGGCGCCCGCGGCGACGCGCAGGCGGCGGACTTCGGTGGCGAGGGTCTTGATTGGATGTGGAAGTGAGGAGAGAGATAAGAAAATCAATCGATGGTGGGCGTGGTGGTGGTGGTGGACGCGGGCTGGGGAGGCGGGGGTGGCCGGAGCGGGACAGAGAGAGAGAGAAGCGCCCGCTCCCCTCTTTCCCTCCCCGCGCGCTGCGCCTGAGTTCGTTTGTCCTTGTGCCTCGTCTTCCTTTCTCTCTACATGCCTATAACTTACCTCGCTCAAAAAGCGTTTGCTCGTCCGGGCGCCACCGTCGGGCGAGGCACAGGCCGAGCTGTCGTTTGGCTCTGCCCCGGCGACAGGCGCCAAGCCCGTCGCCAGCATGCTGCAGGCCCGCCCGGGGCGCCCGCCACCGACGGGCAGGTCGACACCCACACCATCGTCCAGCTTGGCCCGGGGGCGTTTCGGGGTGGGGCGGGTGGCTGTTGTGTGAGAGAGGGGGAGAGAGAGAGAAAAACGTGAGAGCTGGCGCCGAAAAACGGCGCGCGGCGTGAAAACTCGTGTGCCGAAGGCGGCTGGGAGGTCGCACGGCCACGGGGACGTCAGTGAGCACGCGCAGAGGGCGTACAGACGGCATACCTTGCATGGCACGTGCGGGTGGGTTGGGATGCCGTGCCGTGCGTCGTGCGGGGCGCCGCAATGGCGGGGGAAGCGCGGGTAGGGCAAAATGCACTCTTCTCAACCTCATTATTTTCCATCACAAAAAGTCGCCCGCTCTGTTCTAAACCCCGCGTTGAGGCCGCGACCGCCAGGCCAAATGCGGTGCAGCCTGCCCAACCCTCCGCCTCCTCCTAACTGCCCCCGCCTATCCCTCCGCGCGCCCACGTCCACTTCATGGAAGGAGCACAAACAATCACGCACCCGTCCTCACCGTCTCGGCACCAGCCCCCGCGCCTCCAAGCACTCGACCACTGCCCCCGCCGCCTCCCGCACGTCGCCCTCCCCGCCCAGCACCACCTCCGCGCCGTCCGGGGGCTCGTACGGGGCAGTCGGACAGACGCCCGTCAGGCCGGCAAGCTTGCCCGCCCGGGCCGCCGCGTACAGGCCTTTAGCATCCCGGGCCTCGCACACGGCCAGCGGGGCGCCGACGTAGACTTCGATGAAGGGGACGCCACCCCCACACCTACCAGGCCCCGCCGATTCCGCGCACCGGGCCCGGATGCCGGCCCGGTCGGCCAAGTAGGGCGACACCAGGGCGGCCAGGGCGACCAGGCCGGCCTCTGCTGCCAGCAGGGCCGCCTCCCCGGCCCGCCGCACGTTTTCGGCCCGGTCCGCACGCGAGAAGCCGAGGCCAGCGCACAGGCCCGTCCGCAGGCAGTCGCCGTCGAGGCGGGCGGAGGGGATGCCCCGGGCCGCGAGCTCCCGTTCGACAGCGCCCGCGACCGCGGACTTGCCCGCGCCGGACAAGCCCGTAAACCAGACGATGCAGCCCCTGGCGCCGGTCCCCAGGACGGCCTCCTTGTCCGCCCGGGAGAGGCCTGCCGGGCACAGGGAGAGCGGGTGGGGGAGAGGGGCGGCCGCGCGGCTCGGGTCCTCCCCTCCCAGGCAGGGCGTGTCGTCGCCTGGGCATGGGCTGGTTGACGATGCTACATGACCAGCCGGGCGGGGGGGTGGGGCCGGGGCGGCCGCGGACGCGGCTGCAACAGCAACAACAGGAGCCCGGTGCAAGGTTGGCGGGTGGATGCGGGTGATGCGAGGGGGAGGCCCGCCTTCTGCTCGCCTCACGCCTCGCCCGCTGAGGGATCTACAAAATCTTGTTGTCGCCATGGGCATATGTGAGCGGAGTCGCCCTGTGTCGCGAAGGGCGCGTTGTGCGAAGGGGGATGAAAAAAAATACTTCCAGGTGTGCGAGCAGAGAGAGCGAATTGGAGCCAGACCGACGCTTTTACTAGAGAGCGCGGCGTCCTCTCTTTTTCTCTCTCTCTCAACAGGGGGGGTGTGACACACCCCGCATCGACACAATGGCCGCCCCTCCATCTCCAGCCCCGCCGCCCGACAGCGTGCTGGCACGGTGAGTTGTGGGGTGGACAGAGAAGCGAGGTAGAAAGAGAGGGGAGGGGACGGGTCCATCCAGCCACCCCTAGCCAACCCCAAGCTCATTCCCATCCTGAAATGCTCCCACAGCTACTGGCACGCCGCCCTACCGCCCGCCCTCACCGCCGCCCTGGCCGCCGACGCCCCGGCGCTCGCCTCCCACGACGCCAATTTTTGGGTCCCCCGCCCCGTCGTGGAAGGAACGCTTGCGCCCACCACCGCGTTTGAGCAGGCGGTCCTTGAACTGTACGCCCGCATCGTCCGGCCGCACCTCCTGGCCGGCCGGGCCAACCCGCGCGTCGGCCGGGATGGGGGGCCCGCTCTGCCGCCCGCTTGGACGGGCGCGGAGGTGTGGTGTCAGACGTACGAGCGCGGGCGGGGGTTGGACTTCCATTTCGACAAGGACGAGCAGGCGATGGAGGCGCGGGGTGCCATGCGCAACCCGGCGGTCGCCTGCGTGGTCTACCTGTGCGGCGACCACCAGCAGCAGCACCACCAGCAGCAGCAGCAGCAGGGGCAGCAGCAGCAGCAGGGCTCGCTGCCCACCCGCCGCCGCCGCCTGGGGCCGACCGCCATTCAGGACCAGCGGTGGCGGGTGGTGGGTGGTGGGGCTGAGGATGGGGGCACGCCAGCCGGCCCGGCCCCGCCAACCCCCACAGCCTGCGCCCTGACCTGGCCCGTGGCCGGGGCCGTCTCAATCTTTGCCGGCAACCGGGCGCACGGCGTCCTGAGCTCACCCCCGGACGCGGTGCGGGCCGCCCTGCTGGTCAATTTCTGGGCGGGCGACCCGCCGGGCGGGGTCGGCCGCGTGCCTGGCGAGGTGGCGGCAAGGCTAGCGGGGCTGGTGGGGCCGGGCGGCGGCGATGGTGGGGAGGGCGGGGCCCCCGTCGAGGTGCCGCCCGTCCAGGTGACCCTGCCCCCGCCCCCGACCGCGGGCGGTACGGGCGGCCCGCACGGCCACGCCCTGGCGGGCGTGCTGGCGGGGGTGGGTCCTCTGCTCTCGCCCGACCTGCTTGTTGTGCGCCATGCCGGGTACGACCTGGTCGAAGCTGATGGTGGGGCGGGCGCGGAGGCCGCGTGGGTCGTAGTTGGAAGTGAGAGCGAGTAGTGAGAAGGACTTGGATAAGGTCAGGATGGGGCTGCTGATGCACACGCTCATCCTGGCGCGTTATTTTCTCTCCTTCCTCTCTACCCCCCCGACCGCCTCTGCGCACACCAGCCACAAAGGTCGCAGCCCCAAGCACACGCGCCCCCACCCATTTGAATGCCGCACGTCATGATGACTGACATGCAGAGCGCCGCCCTCCTGGACGACTGGACGTGAGTTGAATTGGGGGGGAGAGGGCGCGGCCGCCGAGAGCGGCGCTCAAAGCATTGTGTTTCGACCCAGCGGTAGCGGTGATGGGGCGCCTCCGCCCCTACTCGACCACCTGATAAGGCACCTCTGCATCTGTTGGTCGTTTTTTTTGTGGGAGATACAAGGCGACAGGCGCCCATCTTGCCCTATTTTGGGCACGGCCCGCGTGCAAATACTCCGGGGCGCTTCCAACGGAAAACGCGGGGAGGGGCCTGCGTGTTGCGCCCGCAAGGCAGGGCAACCTCCCTGACGACCCACTTTCCACCCTCCCCTTTGACTGGTCATGGTCCATGTCCAAAGATTGCGCGGTAGCGGAGCCTGGATTGGGGCCGGCGCGTGACAAAAAGTGGTGCTCTGCTCTCTTTTTGCGTCCAAGCTTGCTAAATCCACCCTTCCCACACACAACGCACAGGTTCGAGGAGGACAAGACTCTAGAGGCCGTCCTGGCCGAGTTCTGGGGCGCGCCCGATCGGTGAGTGAAGGGAAGGGTGGGTATGGATGACTAGGCGCGCGGCGGGCGGCGCAAAGGGGTCGCCCGATTGTTTGGCTTTTTTTCGCGGCTAGGTCTTTTGCTCGCGGTCCTTTACGCTTTCTCTCTCACCCCGCTGACCGACTCGCCACTCGATCCATTTACAGCATCAATCGCATCGTCGCCAAGCTGCCCAAACGGGATGCGGCCGCTGTCCGGGACCGGCTGTCCGTGCTGGAGGTATGACGACGAAGAGGTTGGAGCGCTATATTCGCAACAACAGCAAAAGAAAAAAAAGAAAAAAAAAAAGAAAAAAAAAAAGAAAAAAAAAACTCATCCTCATTTTCAACACACACGCGACAGGAGGACATCTCCAACATCGAGGCTGGCCTCATTCCGCTGCCCGAGTACCCGGCCGACACGCTAGCCCACCACATCGCGACCTCCGCCCCGCACAGCCACCACCAGCACCCCGTGTTCGGCACCCCCGTTACGGCGGGCCCGACCCCGCCCCCACGCCCCACCGCGTCCGCTGGTGGTGGGGGCGCCGCCGCGTCCGCCGGTGTCCCGTCCAGCGCGGGCGCGGGTGGTCACACCACTGCTGCCGCCCCCGCGTCCGGCGTGGAGCCCCGCAAGGGCGTGCCCTGGTCGGAGGAGGAGCACCGCCTCTTCCTGCTGGGCCTGGCCAAGTTTGGCAAGGGCGACTGGCGGTCCATCTCCCGCCACTTTGTCGTCTCCAGGACGCCCACCCAGGTCGCCTCCCACGCCCAAAAGTACTTCATCCGGCTGACCAACGCCTCTAAGAAGGAGAAGCGGCGGTCGTCCATCCACGACATGACCTCCCCCGGCGGTAGCGGCGGGTCTGGCGACGCGCCCGTCGGCGACGGCCGCATGCCGCCCGACGTCCAGCGGGCCATGCAGGCGGACCTGGCGGCGGCGGGCGTGTCCGCGCCGGCCGCGGCCGCGGCGGCGCTGGCGGCGGCCCAGGGTATGCCCCTGGCGGCGGCAACGGTGGCCGGGTACGCGGGCTGAGAGAGAGAGAAAAAAAGCAGAGCCAGTCCCACCATTTTTGTTTCCCTGGAGAGCGAAACCTCTCCGGGTTGGAAACCCAACACCCCATTTTTTATTTTTGGCGTTTCCCCGCGCGCACACACACACACACGGGATGTGCGCGTGGGGCACGCGGTGGCGTGGTGGGTGCTGATGGTCGCGCTGTCCCTGTGGCACGGCGAGCAATTCCTGCCTGCCATCAACACCACACCATGCCACCACCACAACAGGGCAGCCATCAACAGGGGTTGCAAGGCGTCTGCGGGTTGCGAATGCAAGCCCACGCTTCGCTCGCGCTCGCCCCAAGCACCCTCTCGCCCGGCGCCTCCCTTTTTGGTTCGACCCCCCCCCCCCCCCTCCTCGTCCTTTTTACATAACTGCCGATTAGTGTACAAAAACAAAAGCAACCTGAATCGGCTGAGTGCGGTTGGAGACTTTTGTTTCAGGGGAAGAGTGAAAGCAAGCGAGAGAGAGAAAGAGAGAAATCCGTGCCCTGACCCGTGCGTGGCGACGTGCAAAAAAGGGACACACAACCCACGGGAGAAGAGGTATTTCCACTCCACCCATTCATCCAAGAAGGTCAAGAAGAGCATCGATGAGAGCCCTCGCACTGCGACGTCTTCATTCTTTCTCGCATCATCTTCCCACATCACACACCGATCTGCACCCACCCACCCAACCCAGACGATGAGCCAAGTCTTCGAACCTCTGTACTATTCTGCGGGCGCGGTCGCCGGCGTCGTGGAGGGGCTATCACGGTGAGCAAGAAGAGTGAGAAGAGAAAAAAAAAAACGTGCGCCCTCTCGCATCCCTGCCGCCTCGCCTGCCTTGCCGCCGCACTGGCTGGTAGAAAAAAAAGACCCCTCACCTCTCTTTATCTCCCACGCAGTACCCTCAAACGGGCCGCCCCAGCCAGCCCCACCCTATCCTCACCCATCAAGTTTGCGAGGCACGCCTTGTTCGGCTCCAAGCCGCCGGCCAAGGCCACCGCCGCCGCCGCACCGGGCACGCCGACCTTCCTGCCCCCCGGCCTGGCCATCTCCGCCAGGGCCCTGGACGCGTGCACCTCGCCGCCATCGCCACCATCGCCGCCCCTGCAGGCCGAAGAAATGGTGGTAGTGATGACGGATGAAGAGGAAGACGGTGCCAGTGAGCTGGCGGTCGGTGCGGGCGAGACCCGGCGCCGCCTGGACTTTTACCGTGAATGATATGACGCCAAAAATGATCTGTATGTCTATTTTTCGTTTGAGCGCCGTGTGGAGCGTCCTCTAGGTGGACGCGACCGTGCGTGCGAGTGTGTGTGTGTGTGTGTGTGTGTGTGTGTGTGTGTGTGTGTGTGTGTGTGTGTGTGTGTGTGTGTGTGTGTGTGTGTGTGTGTTTTGGTAGGTCGCGTATGCTAGTCGTGCTGGGGGTTGTCTACGAAGTCCCCGTGTGTGTGTGTGTGTGTGTGTGTCCCCCGTTGGTGCGTGTGCGAGGATGGGGCTCGCTCGCTCATTTTTCTTTTCATTTTTAAATTTTCGTGTTCTGCTGTGTAAAGATGGAGAACACGGCTGCCCGTGTTTGCTGTGCTTACACACCTCCCTCTAATGCTTGGGCTTGGGCTTGCGCTTCTTGAGCCGGGCCGCCCCGCCAGCCGACCGCTTGCTCCCCCGCTTCCCTGCCCACCGCCCTGCCTCTGCCTGGAGCGCTCCGTACCGACGCTTCCGCACGGCCGCGGCCCCGGCGTCCGCCAGCAGCTCGTCCGCCAGGGTGCGGCCCCGGGCCTTGCGGTTGAGGCGGGCTGAGTGCCATTCGCCCGGGCCCTCGATCACGGTGCCGACCGCAAAGTGGGTGGGCAGTTTTTTGGAGTCGGCTGCCCGGTAGTGGCGGGTCGGGTCAAGCGCGCCCCGCAACCGCAGCAGGCGCAAGTCCCGCTTCTGTTCGGCTGTGAGCACCCCTCCCGGCGGGGAAGGCAGGGCAAACCAGGCGACCGCGGCCGCCTTGGAGGCGGACGGGCCCGGCGGGGGCGGGGGCGGCAGGGCCAGGAGGCGGCCCTCCGCTCCCAGCGGGGCGCCTGCGCCCGGGGCGGGGTGGGCAGCGCCGGCCAGTGCGGCCGATGCGGCGGCCGCCTTCGGCGGGCGGGGCAGGCGGAGGGAGGGGCGCCAGGGCTTCATTGTGAGGGCGGGTTGGGCGGGTGAGGCGTCGTCACCGGCGTCGTCCGCGGTGCCTTCGTCGTCGTCGTCATCGTCAGACGAGGAGGTAGAGGAGGCCGGGCAGTCATCTTCGTCCAAGCCGTCATCGGCCGCGCATGCGGGCGCGCCCACCCCGTCCACCTCCTCTCTAAACGCGGCTCGCAGTGCAGCCAGCATGGCCTGGGCCTGGGCCGTGTCTACCGTGGTGGCAGGCGTGGGCTGGGAGGTGGCAGCTTTGCGGGTGGGCGCGGCGGGGCGGGGCGGGGGTGGACCGGCGGCGGCCGGTTTGCTAGCTGTTGTGCGAGCGGGCAAGCACGGCTCCATTGACGTCGCCGCTGCTGCGCGGCCCGGTGAGGATGGGGCAGACGGGATCACTGCGATCGCATCGGTACCGCTGCCGTCGCCGCGACGGGAGCGTAGGGCGACCATATGGGAGGGAGCGGGGTGCGAAAAGGAGGAATTGAATTGTGACTAAACTGCTTTTTTTTTGCGTCTCATTTTTTTTCATTCCGGGCCACGAGCCAGATCCGTCATCTGATCCCCCTGCGTGCCAGTCAGCCGTGCACAGCATGAACAGCATGTACGGCAGCATGAGCGCACGAGGAATGGGGCCTGGGCCGTCCACTTCGAAGCCGCCACCCAGCCGCTCCTCCTCTTTAACCCGACCCGCTTTGCCGGCCGCAACCTTCGCCCGCTGCCTGGCCACGGCCACGGCCACCCGCCCTCGCGCTGGCTTCTTCGACGGCCTGTTCGGCCCGTCCACTCCGCCCAGCCCGGCCTCCACCCCGGCCCCACCCGACCCGGCCACCCTCCGCATCCTGCAGCCCTTTCCACGGGACCTGACCGCGGCCGTCCGGGCGGCCCGCACCGCGGCCAAAGCCGCTCTGGACGCGGGCGCCACGTTTGTGGAGGTGGAGATGCCGTCGGCCTCCCTCTCCTCGGTGGCGGGTGATGCGGAGGGCGTGAACGAGATGAACGCGAGCGCGGCCCTCCTGCGCGACTTTCTGCGGGAGTGGGACCGGGACGGCCCGGCCGTGCGCGTCTTCTTCCCCGACCAGGCCGAATCCCGCATCGTGCAGGTGGGGAGGGGGATGAACCCGGGCGCCGGCTCGGCGGGCGTGGCCCCGTCCTTTGCGCCGGGCACGCACACCTTTTCCATCGACTACCTGACGACACCCACTCCCCTCCTCGACATGGGCCTCGACCTCAAGAAGCGGGACGCCGCGGGGGCGGTGCAGGCGACCGACAAGCTGCTCGTCGCCGCTTTTCCGTACTTCAACGTGAACGAGTTCCTGGCGGTCGCCGACCTGGTGGAACGCGCGCCTGGTGGTGTGCCCTTGGTCGTCTTCAACGGCGAGATCGACCGGGTGCGGTCGGGTTATTACCCCGCCCTCTTCTACCCCAAGGTCGCCGCCGCGGGCGAGCGCGTGCTGCCCCGTCTGAAGACTGCGTTTTACGTCCACAACTTCAAGGGCGCGGGCGGTGGCACCCTCTTCCGGTGCTATCCGGGCCCTTGGCAGGTCCTGGACGCTCGGGGCAAGGTGGTGGCGGTGTGTGAGGCCCGGCCCACCCTGAAGACGGTGGCGCTGGACGTGCTGCCCGCGGCGGCCGCGGCGGCGGCCAGGAGAGGGGGGTTGTAATGGGAGAGAGGCGGTGGCGCTCGGGGTTGAAACACGCACATAACATAACAGGCACAAGGATTTTTTACTTTTCTTTCATTCGCCCGCCCGCCCGCTCCGCCGGCTCCGGCAGCATGACCACCCCGCCCGCCGACCCGTCGTGGCCGGAACCCACGTCCAAGGCCTCCAGCCCCCGCCGCAAGGCGACGACCGTCCGCCGCGTCCAGCCGGGCGGGCCCGAGGCGGCCAGGCGGGCGCCGCGCGCCTCCCGAGCGGCCGTGGCCGTGGCCGGGCTGATGGTCGGGGTGGCCGGGGACAGCGGGGCCAGGCCGGCGATGGCGCCGCCCGCGAGCGACCGCAGCGGCCAGGTCAGGTAGCGGAGGAGGGAGTAGAGGACGAGCGCGGCGTAGTGCCCAAACCAGGCGGCCAGGGGGCCGGGGCCTAGCGTGGGCAGCGTGCGCGCGATTGTCAGGGGGGCGACGATCCCCATCCCCACCATGCTCGCGCCCAGGAGGGCGGGCTGGGTGCGCTCCCGGACGACCGTGCCGACCGCGCCGGGGCCCAGGGCCGCCAGGACCTTGAAGTGCGCTCCCAGCAGGCGGTTGATGTGGTTGCCAGGCAGGGACGCGCCCGGGCGGGCCTTTTCTCCGGACCCCGGCGGCGGCAGGACCGACCCGACCCCGCACCGCATCGCCCGGGCAAACAGGGCGTTGGCCGACAGGGAGGGTTGGTAAGGGGCCAGGCGGGCCAGGGCGGCCTGTGAAAGGTCGCCGGAGGCCAGCGCATCATCTATGCCCGCCGTCAGCCGGGGCAGGTGGCGCAGCATCGCGCCAAACCCGCCAAAGGAGAGCGGGGACGCGCCGCCAGCCGCGTCGCCGGCCTGGAGGACCCGGTCCGCCGGCGGGCGTAGGGGGGCGCCCTTCGTGTAGGACGGCAGGACCGCGAACATGGCCCGCCGGATGGTCAGCTCGGACAGCCTGGTCCCGGGCGCCTCCACCGCGCACAGCTGGGCAAAGTAGCGTTCGATCGCGTGCGTGAGGGAGGGCCGCCGCCGGTCGGCGTCCATGTACGCAAACATGTAGGTCGTCCGCGCCGCCCCGCCCTCCGCGGGGAAGGCCTCCCACAGCCAGGACACGTCATCGGCAGGGGAAGCGTCATCCACTGACCGCAGGAAGTCGCCGCCGCCGGCGTTGGCCGACGGCGGGAACCCGGACGCGCAGGTCCCCACGACCAGGCAGATCCCGTCCGGCTTGGACAGCGGCCGGGCGGCCTTCACGATGGGCGACCAGTGGCCCATGCAATCAACGAGCAGGCGGGCGGTGACCTCGTCCGGGCTGGTCGGCCGGGTGGAGCGGGCGGCGCGGGCGGCCGTGCGAGCGGCCTCACGGGCGGCGGCGTCGGGGCGGGAGGTGGTGGTGGAAGGGGGGGCGGCCGCGCCCTCCTCCCCGCCTTTTCCGTCGTCCTCGCCCTCAGCGTGCGCTGGAGGGGCAGCGCCCGCCATCGCCATCGCCGCGGCCTCCACCGCCAGCGGCCGCCCCGCGTCCGCCAGGTCGGCGCCCTCCCCGCCCGCCCCGCGCTGCACGCGGATGGCCAGGCCGTCAGTGTAAATGTCGGCGGTCCGAAAAGCGGTGCCCTCCAGAATCACGCCGCCGCCCGCCTCAAACCGGGACCGCAGGGCCACCAGCAGCGTGGCCGGGCAGACGCCCCGGTCCAGGGCGCCGCCAAGGTAGAGGGGGTCCGACCCGGCGAAGGCGACCCGCATGGGCCCGCAAGCGGTCACCAGGGCGGCCTCCACCTCGCCCCGGCTCAGCAGGCCCATCTCGACCAGGACCCCCACCTCCTCGTCCGCCGCATTCCACTCCTGGGCCCGGCCCTGGACGACCCGGCGCTCGATGATGCACACCGACAGGCCCCGGGCTTGCAGGGCGGTCGCCAGTAGCAGGCCCAGCGTGCCACCGCAGACCGCGACGTCAAAGGCCGGGCTCGCCCCCAAGCTGCGGGCGTGGGTCTTCAGGACGGCCGGGCCCCGCCGGGGCGACTGCGTGCGCAGGGCGGCCCAGTAGGCCTCGCACAGGGCCAGGAATTTGAGGGGGTCGCCCTCGATGGCCGGGTCGGTCAGCATGCCCTTGGCGAGGCTGGGTGGGTGAGAGAGTTGAGGAGCGTGAACAAAAAAATGACCTTTTT
>Ga0315288_10002443_pt1 | contig 24056 bp, 18 predicted proteins | sample YL17G11_20_MG_FD_203454 | JGI IMG/M metagenome (GOLD analysis project Ga0315288, IMG submission 203454) | Sediment microbial communities from Yellowstone Lake, YNP, Wyoming, USA - YL17G11_20 | ecosystem: Environmental > Aquatic > Freshwater > Lake > Sediment | place: USA: Wyoming | collected... | reverse complement strand
AAGCTTTACCAAGCAGGTGAACGCTCTGTGGAGAGCCGTGTGCGGGAGAACCGCACGCACGGTTCGGGAGGGGGCGTGCGGAAACACGTTGCTTGTCGCAAGGTGCGCCGCACGCCTACCTCACCACCCCTGAGCGGCTCCTGAGCTTGTGCGCGGGCGAGGATGTACCCCGCGCAAATACTCGTCGGTGCCCCTGACGGACTCCAGGGGGGTGCTTCGGCGCTCCCGCCGGTGAGCCCTTTCGTTGGCGGTCACATACCTAGCGCGCCCCGGCAAGGCTCCGGTGGCCGGCCTGGCGAAGCTCTCAGGCCTGCGAGCCTATAGCCGGGAGTGAGTGGATGTTCGTGCAGATGTTGTTCTGGGTGATCCCGCTGCTGTTCCTCAGCCGGCGGGATCAGTGCTTTCGGGTCATTGCGCTCCAGCAGCAGCTGGAGGTATACCAGCGGCAGCAGGGAAAGCGTCGGCTCCGGCTCACCGATGCAGACCGGCGGTTCTGGGTGATGCTGCGGCGCCGCTGGCCCCGATGGCGTGACGCACTGGTGATAGTAAAGCCTGAGACGGTCGTTGACTGGCATCGGAGGCTGGGCCGCTGGTGGCAGCGACGGCAGAGCGGGCGACCAGGTCGACCTCCGCTGCCAGATCACGTGCAAGCTCTTATCCGACGCATGGCGGCTGAGAATCCACTGTGGGGCCAGGATCGGATCGCCGGGGAGCTGCACAAGCTGAGCATCGATGTCTCCCCCCGTAGCGTCGCCAAGTATATGGGGCCCCGTGCTGGTCCTCCCTCCATCGGCTGGATGGCCTTTCTGACAGCCCATGGTGGCTACATCTGGGCCTGTGACTGGCTCCGGGTGAAGACCATCGGGTTCAAGACGCTGTATGTGTTTGTCGTCTTGGCTCATGCCCGGCGTCGTGTCATCCACTTCCACATCACCGAGCAGCCCTCTGATGTATGGGTCGCCCAGCAGATGGTGGAGGCCATGCCCTTTGAGGAGGGGCCGCGGTTGCTGATTCGGGATGGTGATCCGCTCTATGGGCAGACCTTTAAGCGACGCACCGCCAACTGCGGCGTTCGCACGATCCAGATCCCTAAGGGCCGGCCCCAGTGCAACTGCTACGTGGAGCGGATCATCCGCACCTTGCGCCAGGAGTGCCTCAACCACCTAATCGTCCTCGATGAGAGGCACCTGCGGTGGGTGCTGGAGCAGTTCCTCGCCTACTACCACCGATCCCGGCCTCACCAGGGCCTTCATCAGGCAACCCCGCTGCCCCAGCCGCGGCTGCTATCGGGGGATGGCACCGTTCGCTCTCACCCTGTGCTAGGAGGTCTGCACCACGAGTACTTCCGCGCTGCCGCGTGAGCGCGCGCTCGACCCGCCGACTTGATTGCTTCACCCCAAGTGAGATCTCCAACGGCCGCGCCCGTGCTCGGCCGCGTCCCCGCGCAACTCATAGGCAGAGCCCACGCGTTTCTGCGAGAATGGTGTGAGCTGGAGAGCAGGAGACCGGACCTGCCTTCCGAATCCGGCAAGTGCAAGACGCTCTCTTGACGCCCCGATGAGTATTTGCGGACTACACCGCGCCGGGATGGGGCCTGGGCTGGGGATTGCATCCGACCGCTGGCGCCTGGATTGCCGCCCAGATGTGGGAGCACTATGTCTTCACTGGCGACATGAGATTCCTTGCCGAGCAGGCTTACCCAACGTTGAGAGAAGCTGCCGAGTTCTTCCTCGATTACCTGGTCGAGCATCCCAAGCACGGCTGGCTCGTCACCGGACCGTCTGAATCGCCCGAGAACACGTTCCGCGCGCCGGACAGCAGCCCTTGCACTGAGTCAATGGGCCCAACCTGCGACCGGGTCTTTGTCTTCGACCTGTTCACCCAGTGCATCGAGGCCAGCAGGTTCCTTGGTATCGACACCGAGTTCCGCGCAAGGCTGGAAGAGGCCAGGGGGAGAATGCCTCCCTTGAGGATTGGAGGACACGGGCAGTTGATGGAATGGCTGGAGGACTTCGAGGAGGCGATCCCCAACCACCGACATACGACTCACCTGCTCGCGCTCTACCCGAGCCAGCAGATCACCCTTCGCCGAACCCCCGAACTGGCGCGAGCGGCCCGTACCACCATCGAGCGGCGGCTGAGCTGCCCGAACTGGGAGGACGTGGAGTGGAGCCGGGCGAACCTTGTATGCTTCTTCGCCCGCCTGGCCGACGGCGAGCAGGCCTACGGACACGTGCTAGGGCTGCTGGCGAAGGACACGGAGAGCAGTATGCTTACTTTCTCCCGTAGCGGCATCGCCGGGGCGCGCGACAGGATCGTCGCCATCGACGGCAACTTTGCCGGCGCAGCAGGAATTGCCGAGATGCTGCTGCAAAGCCACTCCGGAGAGATCGACCTGCTGCCGGCGCTGCCCAAAGCCTGGCCGACAGGACGCATCAAGGGCCTGCGGGCACGCGGCGGGTTCGAAGTCGACATTGAGTGGGCGGACGGCAGGCTGGAAAGTGTGGCCATCCGCTCGCTCCTGGGCAATAGCTGCGTCGTGCGGGCACCGGCGCTCCTCGCGGTTAAATGCGACGGCGACACCATCTCGACCGCGCTTGTAGATGGGCAGACCGTTCGCTTCGATACCCGGCATGGATCGGCCTACTCTCTTTCCCTACTGTAAGCAGCCGCCGAGATACCCCGTCCTATCCAGAAACTCATCCGGCTTCCAGGATGCTCGTGCAGCCTCTCTCGTGGTATCCTCGGCACTTGCTGATACCCCTATTGCGGGAGGCTACCGAGGATGGAAAGGGATGCTGAGCGGGGAGTGGACTGGGTCCACCTGCCGGTGATGGCCACCGTGGCGCGGTTGCTGTGCCGGGAGCTGACGCTGCAGAACGAGTACCTGCTGCTGGAGAACCGGACGCTCAAGTCCAAGGTCCCAGGCCGGCTGCGCTTCACCGATGAGGAACGTCGCTCCCTCACCGAAGCGGCGCTCGCCATGGGCCGGTCGCTGATGAAAGAAGTGGTCAGCATCGTGAAGCCGGAGACGATCCTGGCTTGGCAGCGGCGACTGGAGCGGCAGAAGTGGGACTACAGTCAGCGGCGGACCCGTGGGCCGGGTCGGCCTCGGACACCTGGGGACATCGAAGCCCTGGTCTGCCGACTGGCGCGGGAGAACATCTGGGGCTACCAGCGCATCCGCGGGGAACTGCTGAAACTCGGGGTCACCCGCTCCAAGGGCTGCATTGCCGACATCCTGCGCCGCAACGGGATACCGCCATCGCCACAGCGCCAGGGGTTAACCTGGCAGCAGTTCCTCTCCCGTCATGCCGACGTGCTGCTCTGTGTCGATATGTTCACCAAGGAAGTATGGACCCTCTCCGGGATGAGGACAGCCTATGTGCTGTTCGTTCTGCACCTGGGCACGCGTCGTATTCTCCTCGCCGAGGCCACCTTCTCTCCCAACGGCCTGTGGATGGGCCAGATGGCGCGCAACCTGCTGATGGCCTGCGAGGATCTGGAGATCGCGCCGCGCTATGTGCTGCATGATCGGGACAAGCTGTTGGCCTGGGACTTCGATGCGGTCCTCACCACGGCCCATGCGAAGGTGGTGAAGACCCCCTTCCGCGCCCCCGATGCCAACGCCCATGCGGAACGGTGGGTGGGCAGCGCGACCAGGGAGTGTCTGGACCAGCTCATTCTTGTCGGGATGGGCAGCCTGCAGCGCGCGCTGCGCACCTACGTCGGCTTCTTCAATGGGCACCGTCCCCATCAGGGGATCGACAATCGAATACCGGAGCGCCGAGCCATAGAGATGTCGGGGGATTGCGCCGGCGCTATCACGGATGGGCATCTTGTGGTGGAGTGCGAGCAGTTCCTGGGCGGGCTGTTGAACTCGTACTACCGCAAAGCCGCGTAGTCGCCGTCGGCACAGCACCTTCTGGTCGCGCGGAATGCCGACAGATGCCGCTGAGCGCATCCGCGCCTCCGCGCGCCAGTCGCGCTGTGAGAGTTGCTTGGTCGCCACTGTGCCATCCATTCCGGGACGGCATCGCGGCACCTACTGATCCTTTCCCAGTGGTCGAACGGGCTGCCACCCGTTCCGGACCGCGCCGCTGAGTTTCTGGATAGCACGAGGTCGGGATTCGGCTCCGCAGAACCGGCGGCGACCGAGCGGGATGCGCTCAAGAGGTCGCTCATGGACCAAGGAAACCATCGGATGAGTTTATGGATAGCACCCGTACGTATCTTGCGGCCGACCCTAGTAGCCGAAAAACGAGTAGGACGGTGTGCCGGTGAGCATGCCGTAGAGAGGCCAGAACATGCCACCTGTCATCTCGCCGAGGATCAGCCCATAGAACAGCGGTAATGCCGCCCGGAACCCCCGCAGTCCCTTGTACCGCAGGACCAACAGCTTCACCAGCCAAGCAATGAGAAAGGGCCCCCAGAAGTACCCGACGTAGATCCCGAAGCTGGCAGTGGGCACAAAGGCCACCGGATGCAGCGGCCATCCTACGACCCTCGTCCGCATCGCGCCCAGGAAGAGCACGGAAGCGGCTCCCACGACCACTGCAGCGATCCGCTCCGGCCGCGCAGTGGTTGGCTGCGTGAGCCACCTTTCGAGGCTCAGCCAGACCTTTCGCTGCCCCCATCCGGTCTTATCGAACTCCGCCGCCTCTCCTAGCCGATAAGCAAAGGTGAGTTCTACGAAGACAGTGCCCACTATACCAATGGCGGCCGCAATCAGGGCAGCTAAGAGGAAACGCCGCTGCGCGCGACGCGATGACTCCGCCATGCGTAGAGCTTCCATCCCGTACGGAGCGGGTTGATTGAAGCCGTACTCCAGGTGCCACCGCTGCAGCGTCATGGCCACCAGATCCTGCCTGGAAAATGCCTGCGTGCCCACCAACCTCGTTAGATCAGCTTCTTTGGCTCCCACTGCCATTGGTCCCGAGGGGAGAAGTGGCCCACCCGACTCCGCTCGGATCCGGGTCATCGCCACGAGGCCCGTCGCCAACAGAGCCAGCCACACGGCAGAGACGGGTAGGGACATGCCTGTGAGCCGCAAGAACCAGAGCACTGCTGCGCTGCATAGAAGAAGCCCAAGGAACGCGGTCCGCTCCGAAAGCGCCTCTGTCTGGAACTCGCTTCCTGACCCGCGCCACGCACGGCGCCAGGCCGCGGTCAGGTGTGAGCGCGCGCCCCAGAGCGCAATACCACCCAGAGCGAGTAGGCCGCCATACGTTTGCTCGCCGATGTAGGGGAAGTCAGTCATCGCGCCACCACTCAGACTGAAGCCCAGGGCCGATGAGACGACTCGTTGGAGCTGCCAGTAGAAGTGGAAGAACCAGCTCGCGAACAGCAGGTCTTGGGGAAGCAGGTACCCGAGTCCAATCATCATCGGGTGAACGGTGATGGTCGGCAGATCCATCGCATCCCAGGGGCGATCCGCGAAGACGCGCCAGAGTCGGAACTCCACTGGGATTCTCGGGAGCATCGGATGGTAGTAGGCCAGCCCGTTCACGATTGGGATGGCTGCGGAAGCCGCGAATCCTAGCCATAGCAGGCGGGACCGGAAAAGGGTCCCAGACGGATGCGTCATCTCCAGCGGCAGCCAGACGATCGGGAAGGTTAGACGCTCCTCCTCCACCCATCTCCGGCGCAGCAGCACGTTGAGACACATCGACCCAGTGAAGAGGGCCATGATCATGCCGCTCCAGGCGAGGACCGGGAGCGTCCAGGCCTCCATCGCCCGTCTGCTGAAGAAGCTGGTCTGGCCTCGCCAGAAATCGGCGAGCACATCAGGGTTCGATACGACCAACCAGAGGGGCAAGTCCGGCAAGAAGGATCGCCAGTCAAAGGTCGCTGACATCCCCAGCGTGTCCGGGTTGCCAAACCAGAAGGGATAGGCGAGCACCAGCGCAAGACCTTGCCCGTAGCAGGAGCCCCCGACCGCGGTGGAGATCGCGAGTACGGTGTAGAGAAGCAACAACTCCACCTGGGAGAGCATCCACGCTGGACGGATGCGGCGCAGCGCCGCGTTCACTCCCGCAAGGACGAGGAGGTAGACGACTACGTTGGCCAGGAGCGGGTTCTCGTCGAACCAGGGCCCGTAACCCGATAGGGTCCACACCGACCACACTAGATTTAGTGGTACGAGCAGTGCACACGCGATCCAGAACCGCACCGAAAGCGGCTGCCCTGCTTTCCCTCCAGCGGGGAGCTGTGAGGTCCTGTCCTCTTTGGAGGCACCGGCCATGGTATTCCTCCTGACGTACACGTCATTCACTAGTTCGGGGTCAGCTGCTAGGCTACAACCTACCTCTGGGACAAGCCCTGATATACCCAGGGGACTGCTGCCGTTCCTGTGGTACAGCTCTGCAACTCGCACTGCGACGGTGCCATGTCTCACCGCGTCGATAAGATGGTCCTCCAGTCAACTCTCTGCAGCAAGCCGCACTGTAATGTTCTGCCTGCGCATGGGTGTCACTCGGCGTTGAAGATTCGCCCACCATCGGCGTCCGATGTTGAGCCACCTCAGTTCCTAGAGATTCGAATCCCATGCCACTCAGGTAAGGTTCTCGGGGCTTCTCTCGCTCGGCAGTCGTGGGTCATATCCGGACGCCGATCACCTCTCTATTGAGTCTCGCATAATACCTTATATAGTTCCGGGTAGAGCCCAGAGTGTTTGAGGAAAGCGAAAGCCAAGTCGTCTTTGCGCCGCACCTGCCGGACGCCGCGGCGCACTTGCGCCTCCAGTTGCGCAAGATCGTCGGGGGCGAAATTGGCGAGGTAAGTGGCGTCGAGGTGGCCCCACATGTACTCTACCGGGTTGAGTTCCGGCGCATAGGGTGGCAGCCATTCGATCTCCAGCCAGCGGCGCTGGGTGGAGATCCAATCCTGGGTCGGCCGGCTGATATGTGCGGGCAGCCGGTCCCAGACCAGCAGCACGGGAGCGTGCACGTGTCTGTGCAGGGAGCGAAGGAAAGCGATCACGGTGGGGCCGTCCACGCTGCCAGGCTTGGGCGAGAGGAAGGTGCGCACCCGGCCCAGGTCGGGGGCGACGGCCAGCGCACCAATCACCGAGAGCCGTTTCCAGTTGAAGGCCATCCGCACAATCGGAGTCTGGCCTCGGGGGGCCCAAGTGCGCACTATGGAAGGCCGTTGCGAGAAGCCGCTCTCGTCGAGGTGGACGGTCCAGGCGCCTCTGCGCTGCGCCCCCCTTTTCGCTGGGGCCAGCGCCGCTTCTGCCAGTGCGTGATCGCTTCGTCATTTCGTTCCTTCGCCCGATGCTCGGGGCGCTGGATGCTCCACTCCAAGGCGCGTAGGATACGCCAGACATGGCCGGGATGGTACTTCACGCCGGTGAGCCTGGCGATGAGAGCCGCGATGCGAGGTAGTGTCCACAAAATGGTGGCATACCCGTGGGCAAGGGGACCGCGCAGGAGTTCCTGCTCCACTTGGCCGAGTTGCGTGGCGGTGAGCTTGGGCTTGCGCCCGGCCCGTCCAGCCCCCTTCAGTCCCGGCTCGCCCTCCCGCTTCCAAGCTTGGTACCAGTTGTTCACCGCGGCCCAGCTCACCTCCAAGGCGTGTGCCACCTGGGCGCGAGACTTGCCCTTGGCAAAGAGCCGCGCCGCTTTCAGTCGGCGCTTCTTCAGACCTGAGAAATCCCGTCGGCGACCAGAGCGCAGTTTCATGCATGCGATATGCCATGACCACACCGATGAATATAACCTATTACGCGAGATTCAATAGGTGGGTCTTTACTGCGCACCGACTGGTACACGTGAGTCGCTCCTCATACCTGTGCTCCTGAGAGATCGACATCTGACAGAGGAGTCGCTTTCATTCCGAACGCTGCTGCGACGGCCGGATGCACCACCGCCCCGTGAGCGACATTGACGCCCCCGGCGAGGGTCGGATTCGCTGCCACTGCCTGCTCGACTCCCTTGTCCGCCACCTCGAGTGCCCATGCTAAGGTCACGTTCGTCAATGCGTGGGTGGCACTCCTGGGTACAGAGGCAGGGATGTTGGGCACTCCGTAGTGCACCACACCGTGTTTGGCATAAGTGGGCTCCGAATGGCTCGTGGGTCGGATAGTCTCCACGCAGCCGCCCTGGTCAACGGCGACGTCCACGATCCCTGCGCCGCTCTTCATCTGCCGCACCATGCTTCGGGTCACGAGCTTTGGCGCCTTCGCCCCCGGCAACAGCACGGCGCCTATGAGTAGGTCCGCGTACCGCGCGGCTCGCTCAATGGAGTAGGCGTTCGCGTACACAGTGATCACACGCCCTCCGAGCACATCGTCGAGGTACTTAAGGCGGTCATGGTTGATATCGAGGATCGTGACGTGCGCGCCCATACCGATGGCCACCTTGGCAGCGTTCGTACCTACGACTCCGCAGCCGATAATCACCACTTCCGCCGGCGGCACACCGGGCACTCCGCCGAGCAGCGTCCCGCGCCCGCCCGCCTCAGCCTCGAGCAATCGAGCTCCCACTTGAATAGACATCTTGCCCGCGATCTCGCTCATGGGGCGAAGCAGCGGTAGGGCACCGTCCTCGGTCTGGACAGTCTCATAGCCGAGCGCCACCACATTTCTCTCTAGTAATGCCCGCACCAGATCCCGTGAGGAGGCCAGGTGGAGGTACGTGAACAAGATATGTCCCGGGCGGAGGAGATCGTATTCCGGTGGCAGGGGCTCCTTTACTTTCAGAATCATATCTGCCTGTTGATAGACTCCTTCGGCAGAGCGCACGATTTGGGCTCCCGCTTCTCGAAACTCGCTATCTGAGACGCGGCACCCGACCCCTGCCCCCGCTTGGACCAAGACGCGGTGTCCATGTTCACAGAAGGCCCTCACGCCGGCCGGGCTCATGGCCACTCGTTCTTCACCGTCCTTGATTTCCCGCGGCACACCTACGATCATCATAACCTCTCACGATCGGCGCGAGACTGCCCCTCCGCAGAGAAACGGGCAGCTCGCCCTGACCCCGGCTATGCTGCGTGGCCAGAGATCAGAGTCTCAGTGCGACGTAGTAAGGCCTAATCGCTGATTGCGCTTCGTCGCGTGAGCTTCCCACCGGAGAGTACCGAGCGCACTGGATAGCAAGGCTGCGAGAATGTCGACGGTGAGAAGGGCGGACTTCGCCGCAGCAAGAGCGCAGCCATCACCTTGATATCCCCTCACCTTACTCCCGTGGCAGTCACACCATCTGGCTCGCCTTCTCAAGTTTCGGCCTTAGATCCTCCGCGTCGACTCAGTTACCAACCGTACTCGTTCCAGTGTTGTCCCTGGTGTCATTGGACTCCCTAGCGACAGGATGAAGTTGCGAGGGCCGCCAACGTTGATCTGGCGCTTCACCTCGGACAACAAATCCTCATCGCTCGCATTCTGCACGAAGAGCGCGTCCAGGTTGCCGAACAGTACTTTGTCCGGCCCAACAGCGCGCCGCACCTCCCCCAGGTCGATTCCGTAGTTCTTGCGATCCTCCTCACAGAAGAGAGCGGTGAATGGCAACTCTTTCAGGTGCCTCAGAAGAGGCATTAGGTTGCCCGAGAAGTACAGCGCGGTGCGGAATCCCATGTCCTCATAGAACTGCAGTGCCGGTCTGTCGTACTCGTACGCGAACTCCTGGTACATCTTCGGTGAGATGATGTCGGCCGAGGCCATGCACTCCTCGACGAACATCAGGCTGATACCGAGGCTGCGGGCGGCGGCCAGGCGTGCCGACGGCTGAGGCATGCCCCCCTGGAGAATCTGGTGCAGCTTCTCGGGCATCTCGGTCATCGCGTACATGAGAGCCTGAAACCCGAGCCTGTATGGCAGCCGGTTGTAGGGTGAGATCCCAACCACGTACTGCGGCAGTTCGTCCTTGAATCGCTCGGCCAGGGCCTTCGCTAGATCCCACGCCTGCGAGCCAGCGACAGCCTCTACCTGCTCCGGTGTTGGCTCAGGCACTGGTTGAAGAAGATGGTCGAACTCGGCCGCGGCCTCGCCGACCACTTCCTCAGTCTCGCCCCGATCCCATAGGTCGGACCAGCGCGACCCGATCCTCGCTTCCTCGCCCTGCAGCGTCGGCGCGATCCATGAGGCCTGCCCATCTGGCTGCACCCAGAACAGGTCTTCCCCCTGCCGCACCACAGCGCAGCCTGCAATATCTTGGGCCGTCTGGCAATGAGGGACATGCGTCCAGGCCGGTCGCAGGTAGATCTCGCTCAGTATCTCGGTCTCGATCTCCAGCCGGTGTGCCACATACATCTCGTAGCTCACCGGTAGCATATCGGTCTTCCTCCCGTCAAGCCGCCTCCGCCAGAGCTGCCAATGCCTCTCCGTCCGCAGATACTGCAGCGGCCCAAGTCCCTCGTAAGACACAGCCACCGGTACGAAATCGACCGGCAGGCCGTGCAGTACCCGCGTCACCTCATCGTCTGAGTGAAGAGGTCCGTTCATGGGCGATTGCAGGCCCGAAGCGTCTGAAGCCCTGGCTTCATTCATCAGCCGCTCTCACCATGCCCTGGTGCCATTGCCTTCAAAGGAGCGCCTTCTCGTCCTTGCCGTATTGCTCGTCGGCTCGCTCACAGACGGTCCTCAGCCCCTCCTCATTCGCCAGCGCCGGCGAATCGAAGGACTCGAGGATGTCAACCACTCGCTCGCGGACCCGTTGGCCAAGCGTCTTGGAGCCGTGCTGCTCCCAGGCCTCGCGCCGGCTTCGGTCAAGCAGGTTCGGGAACCAGAATTCGCGCTTGAAGTGCCGTAAGGTGTGGTCCTCGGCGAGGAAATTGCCGCCTGGCCCCACTCGGTCGATGACTTCGGTGGCGAGGTGCTCGTCATCGACGACTACCCCACCAACGATCCGCTTCACCATACTGATGATCTCGTCCGACATTACGAGCATGTCAAGGGAGCCGACCAGCCCCGACTCCAGATAGCCCACATCGTGCACGAGGTTGGCGCCAGAGAGCGCAGCCACCGCGACGGAGATCGCTGCCTCGATAGCGGCCTGCTCGTCCAGCACCTTCGAGTCTCCGCAGCCAGCGGTAGAGAATATGGGCAGCCGCAGCTGCTTACACACCTCGGTCTGGGCCGCGCTCAGCAGCACCATCTCCGGGGCGCCGTATGGCATGACTGTGGTGCTCATGTCCAGGATCGTCACAACGCCACCCAAGATCATCGCCGCGCCCTTCTTCTTGAGCTGCGAGAGCACAATTCCGACGAGACCTTCAGCGAGGGACTGCGTCAACACGCCAGCCAACGTCGCTGGCGCGGTGGCCCCGCCTATCGGGGCAGGTACGTAGATTGCCGGGATCCCTGTCTCCGCCGCGTAGAGGAGTTTCCCCACCGCCTCCTTGGAGTTGCTCAGCGGGGACGAGGGCTCCACATACACGACGAACAGCGGCGCTCGCGCGAACTCCTCTGTGCCGCCAACCGCAAGGCAAGCCATCTCGTACTGGTCGGCGAGGCCGTTACGGTCCACTGCAGTGATGACCATCGGCTTGGTCGTGCCTTTCAGCATCGCCAGCAACTGGTGTCGATCATAGGACTTCAGGGGGACGTCGGAGGTCAGGCCCAGCGACATATGGAAGTCAATGTTGGGCAGCGCCTCGGCAATCCTGGCTGCATTGTAGACGTCGTCGAAAGTGCAGCGCCGACGCTCCCCGGTGTACGGGTCAAGGGTGAACGGGCAGTCAGAACCGGTGCCGAACCAGACCTGGTTGTACTCCAGGGCGATCCGCTTCGCTCGGTCACGCCCGGCGATCGTGATTCTCTCAGGCACGGTGGTGAGACAGGACTTCACGAGCCAAGAGGGGATGCGCACGAGGTTCCCGTCGCTCACCTGGCACCCCGCCTCACTCAGCAGTGAGACAGCCTCTTCGTGGTAGACGCGAGTGCCGGTGCGCTCCAGCACCTGGAGGGCGGCCAGGTGGATGTCCTCGATCTGGTCGTCGGAAAGCACGCGAAACAGCGGCGTGGAATTCGCCCGGTAGTTGGCTCGCATCATAGTCTCCTCAAGATTGCCCTGCTTCGAAGCGCGCGTCGGCCTCAGCGAGTATGGCTGCAATGTTTTGCTGGGCGGCACTGGTGAGCGGCGCCGGCCTGTGTGAATCAAGGATCTCGACAAGCCGTTCCTGTGCCCGGTCGACCATCCGTGTCTTCCCAGCCACCTCCCAGCCCTCACGGCGGCGTCGGTCCATGAGCTTCGGAAACCAGAACTCGTCCTTGAAGTGAGAAAGGGTGTGGTCGTCTGCCAGGAAGTTGCCCCCGGGCCCCACTCGATCAATCACCTCCACCGCAGTCGTTTCGGGCGTGACCTCGACGCCGCGAATGATGCGTTTCACGTGTGAGATGACCTCATCCATCATCACCAGCTGCTGGAGCGAGCCCGTTGTTCCCGACTCGATGTACCCGACGTCGTGGCACAGGTCTCCCCCCGACAATCCCGCGAACAGCACCGACAGAGCCCCCTCGAGTGCCGCCTGCTCGTCTACCCCCTTTGAGTCCGTGCAGCCGCCGGTGGTCCACACGGGCAGTCCTACGTAATGGGCCAGCTCGGTCAGCCCTGCCTGCAGGAGAGACAACTCAGGGGAGCCGTAGGCCGCCACCATCTGGTTCATGTCCATGGTCAGCACCACTGCTCCCATGCAGAAGGGCGTGCCCGGCCGGAGCAGTTGGCCCAGCACCAGCCCGAGCCAGGATTCGGCTGCCGCCTGGGCGATGACCGCGGCCATCGTGGCCGGCCCGGTGGCCCCGCCAATCACACACGGGGTGAAGATCAGGGGGACCCGATGCCGGGCGCAGTAGATGACCTTGTCGATTGCCTCCGTGGTGCTTATGAGCGGCGACAAGGGCTCGCAGTAGAAGACGTAGTTGGGCCGGCGAAGAAACGCCTCTTCGCCCCCGGCCACGGCCAGCGCCATTCGGTGGATCTCGCGGCAGCCGGCCTCCGCATACGACCACGCGACAATGGGCTTGCCCGTGCAGGCGATCATCTCGGCGAACTCATAGGTATCGGCGAGCTCGTACGGGATATCGCCAATGCTGCCCAGACTCTCCACGAAGTCAATGCTAGGGAGCGCGTCGCAGACAGTCGCGACGGCCCGCGCATCGGCCCTCGTATATCTGCGCACGGCGCCCGTGCGCGGGTCCATGAAGCCTGAACAGCTCGGGCCCGGGCCGTAATAGAACCGTCCAGGTGCGATGTGTAGGTCCTTGTCAGGATCACCCTCTCGACTGAAGACAGTGAAGCTACGAGGAGCGCGGGCAAGCGCCTCCATCACCATAGGCGAAGGAAGGCGGACGCGGGCTCCGTCCACCCATGCCCCCTCCTTTGATAGCAGGCCTCGCGCCTCTTCGTTGTGCACGTCCAGGCCGGTGTACTCAAGTAGACGCAGCGCCGCCTGACAGAGCTCCTCGAGCTGGTCCTGCGAGAGGAGGCGGAATTGCACTGACTGGTTGGCCAGCTGGTTTGCGCGCATGGTCACTCCTCGTCGGGTGATGCTAGCCCAGCAGCGCCTTGGCCTTCTCCACGGCGCTGGCGGCATCGGGGGCATACCCGTGGGCCTGGATCTCATCGGCATAGCTCTGCGTCACCGGCGCGCCACCGATGATGACCTTCACCGACTCCCTCAGCCCACCATCCGACAGCGCCTGGACGGTATCTCGCATGGAGCCCATGGTGGTGGTGAGCAGGGCCGACATGGCGATCAACCCCGCGGAGTTGTCCTTGGCGGCAGCGACGAACCGCTCGGGCGAAACGTCCACACCCAGGTCCACAACCTTGACCCCGGCCCCTTCCAGCATCGCGGCTACGAGATTCTTGCCGATATCGTGCAGGTCGCCCTTCACCGTCCCGATGACAACCGTGCCGATGTGGTCTACGCTCTCCCCGGACATCAGACTCAGGGCTTCTTTCATGGCCCGCTGTGCGATCAGCAGCTCCGGCACGAAGAACTCATTGGCGCGGAACTTCTCCCCAACAACTTCCATCGCGGCCGCGATCCCGTCCACGACAATAGTCTTCGCCGCGATGCCCTCCCCCAACGCCTTCCTAGTCACTTCCTTCGCCTGCTCCCGATCCCCGCTGATGATCGCTTGCTTCAGATCGTCAAGTGTGGCCATCCGGCATCCTCTCCTTCCGTCATATCCTCATATCTCACAGGCGTACTTCCGCGATGGCGATCTGCCAATGGGGCTGTAGTAGCCATGTGCCCATGCAGCACTTCACAGTCCTTGGTGGCGAGGGAAGCGGGTGGAATGCGGCCGCATTCCGCCCGCTCTCGCCAGTTAGCCGCAACTTAGCTGGTCAGCTAGCCCCGAGCCGGCCCTACGGCAGGAACGGGTAGTCCGCTCCCCAGTCAAAGCCACAGTACGCCGAGGCCATTTCCCGTGTGAAGCCAATGCATTGGGTGCCCACACCGTCGATATCATCCTCAAGGTACCTGTTCAACAGCGCCGTGGAGTTGATCCATGAGGCGTGGCCGTCCAGGAATCCCACATTCACTCCACCCAGGTGTCGGGTTGACATCTTCTTCCTTGCTGGGTCGGCCGCCCAGTCCGGGCTGGCGTGGTATTCAACGCAGCCCGGTACGTACCAGTCCGGATCGGCCGCCCTGTCGGCTTCACTAGTCAGAAACCACGAGCACTCGACACAGCACAGCTCGGGGTAGGCCAGCTTCGTGACTTCACCCACGTAGTCGACGACACCACAGTCGGCGCAGGCAACGTACTTGACGGGGTCTTCCACGGCTGCCAGCTTCGCGCCCGTGTGCAGCCCACGCCCGTCGGTGACGCCGTAGTTGGTGCCGATGCTCGCCACAAAGGCCTTCTGCGCTGTTTGCTCAACGCTCGCAAACCCCGCGTTGGGGCCGCCCAAGCGCTGCTGCACGATCGAGTCGGTCACTGCTCCGCCCCATCCAGGCGGGAATGTCCTCATGCAGATGCCGAAGCCAAAGTTCCAATCGCCGACCTGGCCCCAGGAGCCCTCGCTGGTCTTGAGGGCCTGTAGAAAGTCAGGCCCTGGAAGGATGAAGCTGGCCGCATACTCCACCTTCGCGCTCGGACATCTCCACACGTCACGGTTCTTGACGTACTCGTCGAGGATCACCGGCCACCTCAAGTAGGGGTTGGCCGTGAAGCCCCTGAACGTCAGGGTCGACTCCGAGCACCCTGCACCCCCGCCAGGGGCAGTCGCCAGATAGTCAAAGACGTCCTGTCGGTGCTCGCCCGGCGGAAGCGTGTCATTGTTGTCCGCCAGGTACATCTGGATGGCGAGGGCGATGTTCTTCACGTTCGAGAGACACACCGCCTTGCGAGCCGATTCGCGCGCCCGCGCGAAGACAGGAAAGACCATCGCTGCCAGGATGCCAATAATGGCGATCACGACTAGCAGCTCGATCAGGGTAAATCCTCGTTCTCTTCTTGCTCTCATAATCCACTACCTCCGGGTAATCAGTAATACACCATGCTTGGAGCAGGGACCACACTTGCGGCAGGTACCTGCAAGATCCGACAAACGTGCTCGCTCATCACCTCCTTTCGCTTGGCCTGAAGTCTTCGTGCGGCGCTCGTACATATTGGAATCCGCGCACCGCTCGGGCATCATGAGATATGCTGCTCGGGAAGGATTGTAGGACGACACGCCAGTACTTGTCACTACACGAATAAGTGTATGTGATGCACGTTTGGCCGATTCCGTGCCGCCAGCGGAAGGACAAGAGCGAGGCGAAGCGATGCTAGCGCAGCCTGTCGAGAGTCTTCTTACCTCTGAGGACCCCCTTGATGCGGTGATCGTAGACTACGACCAGCCAGAGCCACTGGCGGTCTATATGCACGAGTGCTTCGAGGTTGGAGTGCTGATTAGCGGCCGGCAGGAGCAGCACTACCAGGATTGGGTGATTCAGGTCGCGCCGGGGGATATGTCACTAATCGCGGGCTGGGAACCCCACGGAGTGCGGACTCTTGAGGCGGGCACGCGGAGGCTGTCGCTTTATTTTGTGCCGGAGTTCCTGGGTGAGGAATCTTTTGAAGGGATGCCCTGGCTGGTGCTGTTCGCCCGTCGCCCTGAGGAGCGGCCGCGCGTGACTGGCTCGGAGATGCGGGAGGAAGTGCTTGCGCTAGGAAAGCAGTTGATCCGTGAGATCGAGCAGAAGAAGTGGGGATGGCAGAGCGCGGTTCGGCTTGGGATTCTTCAGTTGCTGCTGAACATAAGCCGAGACTGGAACACGCGCGACCATGCCCCGGCCGCCCGGGTGGGGATGAGCAACCTGGCTAGAATCATGTCGGCGATAAGGTTGGTGCACTCCGACCACACACGGCGAGTGAGCCGACCGCAGGCGGCGGCGGTCTGCCAGCTGAGTGTTTCTCAATTCTCCTCACTCTTCCGCAAGACAATGGGAATATCCTTTGGCAGATTCGCGATTCGGCACCGGCTTGGGCATGCCGCGCAGCTCCTCTTGACCACGGACTTGCCGGTGGAGAGTGTTGCTGAAGCAACGGGCTTCTCGCATAGCAGCCATCTGTACCGGTGGTTTGTCGGATCGTACCACTGCACCCCGGCCGAGTACCGGCAGCACCGCAATCTGCCCCCGAGCAAACGGACGCCGGGCTAAGCTGCCTTGGCAATGGACTGCCTCTATGGCGTACTTGCCACACAGGGTGTGGCCATGCCCCCGCTGCCTCACAGCAGTGTAGGGACAATGCCGCGCACAGGCGCAATATCAAAGCAGAACGCGAAGACGGGCAGGAGAACAGCACCAGCCAGGGCATCCCTTCAAAAGACTCCTCACCCAGGAACTCCAGCACAAAACAGAGCATCAGCCTCCGCGTGCCTCCCTCCAGAGCCCGCCATCCGTGCGGTTCCCAGGCCGCGCTCAACGAGACATCCCCAGGTGTCGCCCGAAAGACAATATCCTGGTAGTGCTGCTCCTGGCTGCTGCCCATCAGCACTACCAATTCGAGGCGCTGGTGCATATGTGTCTCTAGCGGCTCCGGCCGCTTCGACTGCAGCAACGCACCTTGGAAGGGATTCCCAGGGCTAACGCCAACAGAGCTTTCGACAGGGTGGGCAGAGATCACTCGCCCTCGCTTCCTGACTTCTGCCGCGCATGATCGGCGAATCGTGCAATAGATCCGCGCTTTTCTGTAGTGACAGGATCTCATAGAGGCCGTAAGATCTTTCACAGGATCTTCCTGGGGGACCGACGGGGGATGAGAGTCGGAAGAGATAACATGAAAGGCATAATGCATATCGACGCGTATGTGCGCGTCTACGAGACCGTCGGGGAAGACGGGGTCTTGCACAAGTCTTTCAGAAGAGACAATACTCAGACCAATGCAACCGGCAAGCAAGTGGGGAGCTCCGGTGCTTTCGTACACCCAGGATAGGAAGACTACGGCGGACAGCAGAGACGGTGGCTTGTTCTTTGGAGGTATCGCTGAGGAGCGAGAACACCGTCGGCGATAGGGAGCAGAAGGATGACGCTGAGGAAGCTGATGGAGCGGGCTGTGGCGTTCGGTATGGAGGCGGACTATCGCGGGCTGGAGGGGAGCCTGCGCTGCCGCGAGGAGGAGGCGGAGCGGGTGGTTATCGCGGCTGGTCTGAAAGGGAGGGCGGCGGCGCGGTTGCGGGGGCGCTGGCCGGTGTTCGGCGATGTCGCCTGGCACACGGGAGAGGCCAAGCAGCCGGTGCGGCGGTTGCTGGTGGGGATCAACATGCCTATGGAATCCGTGGTCAAGGCGAAGCAGCTCAATGGCGCTGGGTGGGGGATCGACATGCTGTTCGCTCACCATCCGCACGGCAACGAGCCTGCTATCCCGCGCGCGCTGCAGCACTACCTGCGTCCCTCGGTGGTGGAGCTGGACGCGCGTTCGCTGGCCAGTTTCCTTGACATGCCGCTGGCTTCGGCGAAGCGCATTGCCGAGATCAACAGCCGCCAGTGCGAGAAGTGGCGGGAGGGACGCACCTTTGCTTCCGGACGGCAGGCGCATATGTCCGTGCAGTTGGCCGAGAGCTTCGGCTTGCCGTTCTACTCCTGCCACACCCCCTGTGACAACCACCTGTTCTGGGGAATCCAGCAGGTCCTCAATCAGCAGCCACGCACCGTCGGCGATCTCATGGAGGCGGTGCTGGCGATCCCCGAATATGCGCGCTTCCGGTGCGAGCGACAGGAGGCCCCCGAAGTGCTCGTGGGCTCCAAGCGCGCTCGCCTGGGCAAGATCTGGAACGCCGACACCTCGGCTACCATCCGCTGTGTGGAGTTGGAGGAGGTCGTGGCGGAGGTGGCCAGAGTCGGCTTCGGGAGCATCGTGGGAGTGATCAAGCAGCGGGAGGAGATCGGCCGTCTGGCCGCCAAGTACAAGCTGAACGCAGTGCATCTGCCGCACGATCCGTCGGATAACTTTGGCATCAATGGCCTGTTGGACAAGCTCATCAAGCTGGAGCCGCTGGACATTCTGTGCACGGGGGATTTCTACCGGGTGCAGCGGGTGCAAGAGTCAGCCAGATGAGGGCACCGGTGCTTGCGGACATGCATGTGCAGAAGGAGTGTAGTCTGCTGGACGGGGCTGCAGGAGAGGGCCGCTGGTGACGTGCGATGGAGGCGAGCCCGCCTGCGCTGGGGCTGGCCACGGGGCGCTGTGTGGCGCCGTCAGCTTCTGTGGTAGGCCATCCTATTCTATGGAGCTTACCGGCACCCAGCGCGTAACCGCGAGTTGCTTCACAGCACTGCCCTGAAGGTGTCTGGTTCGGCAGCCAGCAGGGATTTCTGCCCGTGGAGAAGCCCTGAGGATCCCCATGGTGATCGCGCGCCGGGAACGCGACCGAAGACTGAGGAGAAGATGCACAGATACCCAGGCGGAAACGCCGGAGTTGGAGCCAATCCGACTTCGCCTTTTGTGCCAAGAATGCTGACACGCTACAGGGAGGACTAGTATGAGAATCGTGGCGAGTGGTCAGGCCCGTTGCGGAATCCGCATTGACGCGGCTGCCCGGGGCTCAGAGGTTGTCCTGTTTGCGGCGCAGGAACTGCGCGACTACGTCCATCGCATCAGTGGAGCCGCTCTGGCGCAGGGGGACGAAGTGGGGGGGCCGGCCATCGAGCTGAGCCTCGACGCCGACGTCAGCAGTCGGGGGTTCAGCGGTGCTGACGGATACGTGGTGGAGGAGTCGGCAGACTGTCTGCGGGTGCGCGGGCTGACCGAACGCGGTGTGCTTTACGGCGTGTACGCGCTGTTGGAGTCGTTTGGGTGCCGGTGGTACGACTATGAGGAGCAGGATCAGGTTGTCCCGCGCCGGTCGGAGTTGGTCTTCACGGGGCGGATCGAGTCCTCGCCGGACTTCCGCGTGCGCTCCTTGCTAGTAATGTCGCCGGACGCGCTGGCCCCGCGCATCGTAGACTGGATGGCCAAGGTTGGCTACAACTGGCTGGAGCTGAGTGGCAGCCCGAACGCGCCGTTGCGGTATGAGGGCATCCGGTCGGAGGTGCGCAAGCGAGGTCTGGTGCCGATCCTCACGAGCCATACGCTAGAGCGCGCGTTTTCGCTCCAAGAGTTGCGCGAATCTCGGCCGGAGCTGTTCGCCGAAGTGGACGGCGTACGTGCTCCCACTTCACTTCCTGGGTGGTCTGGTGGAGGACAGCACCGGCTGTGCGACACCAATCCGGAAGCACAGGAGCTCACCGCGGGCAAAGTGCTGGCCATGCTGCGCCAGTATCCGGAGATGGAACTGGTCGGGATCACCCCCATAGACGGTCAGACGGGCTGGTGCGACTGTGCCGAGTGCCGCCGTGTCCAACCGCGGGCTACCTGCACGGGTCGCAATGGTGGACAGACGCGCTCGGACCAGTACTGGCATTTCGTCAAGGGGGTGATGGGGCATGTCTGGCAGGAGCTGCCACACGTGCAGGTGATAGTGTGGGGCTGCTACAACTACTATGATCCGCCTCTGCTGGAGGAGAACCTACTGCCCGCGGGCAAATGCTGGGCGATGATCGACAACTTCGAGCGCTGCTGCACGCACGACATCGACGCTCCGCCTGAGCAGTGCTGGATCAATCCTCCCCGTCTCGAGTGTCACCGCCGGTGGCTGGAGATGTTCCCGGGACGGGTGTACCTGTACAGTGAGCTTACGGGCCGGTTCGACTGGAACCTGGGCCGCCTCGGCGCTCTGCCCGGCCACTCCCAGATTCACCGGGACTTCGCCATCTACAGAGAGCTCGGAGTGATGGGGTCGAGCACCAACTGGGAGGCCTCCTCCATGGCGGCCCCGAGCAACATGTACTTTACCGGGCGCGTGCTGTGGGACGTGGACCTGGATGCCGCCGCCCTGCGCGAAGACTTCTACGAAGCCTACTACGGTCCCGTGGCCGAGCAGATGCGAGCGTTCTTCGTTGCGCTGGGAGAGATTCCTCTGGACTACACTCGGCATACCTCCTACGGTAGCCCGGAGCCACTGCTCTACCAGCTAAGCGAGGGGCGCATTGAGCAGCTGACTCAACTCATAGAGGACGCGGCCACGTGCACACCACAGGAACCATATCTGGCGCGTGTAGCCGAAGTGAAGGAGCGTTTTCACACGGTGATAGCCTGGACAAGATTGGGTCGAGCCTCCTGGGACGCCAGGGAAATAGCGGAACGTCTGGAGCAAGAGCCGGACAGGGAACAACTCAAGCAGGCGCTGGTGCGGCTTAGAGAGTATGCGCGGCCGTATTACCTACATCTTGCGGCGGAGAGGGACCCGGCGGCACGCAAGATGGGACACGGCGGGGGAGACTGGCGCCCCTTGACCTTGCCGTCGCTGTGGGAGCCGTTCGGCAGTGAGCCTCCCACAACGTAGCCTGGCGGACATGGGTGCGATAGACGTGGAGGAGATCATCAAGTTGGGCTGCAAGCGGGCATTATGATGTATGCCAAGCGTTGTCTCCCGACGGCAGATCACGGGTTTATTCCTGCACGCATGTGTGCTTGACTGCTGCCGGGATGTCCGCCAGGTCACGTCCGTTCCCCGCGGTCACTAGCGTAACTGGCGCCCAGGCATGCCGAGACCAGGGATAGCTTAACCGCTTGTCTCAGCTGTATGTCAGGCATTCCGTGGCCGCAGAGGCGCAGCGGGGACGCCTGGACCTGGCAACCTAAAGCCTGTCACTGGCGGAGGCATAACCAGAGCGCGCTTGGACTCTGGGCTACTGCCCGGCTCTCGAGGTCTCACTCGGCTTGTGGGAGGGTGATCGTGATTGAGACGCTTGGGGACGTTACGCTCACGACCGGCGAACAGCTAACAGTGAAACTCGTGCAACCGCCGGAGCCTGAACACGGGCAGGTGCTGTGTCGGTTCCTGCGGCACAAATCGGACTCTGATTTCAGGGCGATAAGGCAGCGGCTTGAAGGGAAATACATCGAATACTGCGTGGACCGTTACTTCATCGGGGAGATTGGTGGGCGCCTTGTCGGCCACGTCTGGTACGGCTACGGGAGGGGAGGTGCCGGGGTCGGGAACTTCGGGCATACCTACACGGCACCTCAGTTCCGCCGCCGGGGCATCATGAAAGAGCTGCTGCGCTTCCTTCTAGAGGACTTTGCCAAGAGTGAGGCCACGGCGCTGCTGTGCACTGGTGAAGCCCCTGCTTCGACGTACTACGAGAGGATCGGCTTCGAATACATCGAGGACGGGCCTCGTACAGGCCACGATCCCATGGCTTTGATCAAGAAGAGCCACGCCTCCAACTTCCGGGAGTTGGACGCGCGGTACTTCGCCGCGGGGCACCACGTCACCGTTCACCCTGGCACTATACGGGAGCGTCACGACTGTGATCGCATGATGGACTTCTCGCCTGGCTTGAACCGTATCAAGGAACGCTGGGGGCGGACCTTTGCCGCCGCCTGCGTGCCGACCTACATCGACGCGCTATACATGGTCGAAGACGGAAGGGGTCTATTGAGTGTCTGTGAGACGTCCTCTCAGAGCATCGTTGGATATGGCTTCGCGGTGAATATAGGCTCTCCCTTCGAGCCACGTGTCTCCATCTTCGACTTTCTGATTCATCCCAACTACTTCGCGGCGATCGACCAACTCGTCTCTGAGACTGTGACGTTGGCGAGCCGGATGCGTCTTCGGGAGATGGTCTGCTTTGCTCCGGAGCTTGCGCAAGAGAAACTAGCAGGTCTGCTTCGGTGTGGGTTCGCCGAGAGGTATCGATTCAAGGCGGCGCATGAGTCGTCCACCGGCACCCATGACGTACTCATGCTCACCCTTGTTCCCGATGGGTAAGAAGTAGGTTGGCTCAGTCGCTCGTTCCGCAAGCTCCTCTGCAGGCGAGAGACGAGCGTCAGGAGATGTGCTGAGGTGAATCCCGCACTGAGGGATACCGGCTCACCCCAGTTGCTGAGAAGGCACACTCAACCATGGAGCACGAGATGAACGCTCACGAGTTCCTTGAGAACGAAACCGAGTTCAGGTTCGGGGCTCTGGTCACAGAGCAACCCCATCCTGCTACGGCCACGCTGAGCCAAGACATCGCGACCGACACGGCGCGCGGCATCAGGACTCTCCAGCAGGTTGATGAGGACGTCTACGCTAAGGCCGTGGAGGTATTCAGCGGCGAGGACTGGAGACGCCTGGCAGGCGACTTCGCCGAGACTCTAGAACGCGGCGGCACCATCTACCTGACGGGCTGCGGTTCCACCGGCAGGCTCAGCATCATCTTCAACGCGCTGTGGCGAAGAGCCCTGCGTCGGCTTGCAATCGATGAGAAGAGACCCGGGTTCCTGCGCGAAATCGAGCCGAGAGTCATGAGCGTGATGGCGGGCGGAGACTTTGCGCTTCTCAGGGCGGTCGAAGGGTTCGAGGACTTCGAAGCTTTTGGCCGAGAGCAGATCGGCGGCATGGGGCTTTCGTCACGAGACTTGGTTGTGGCAATCACAGAGGGTGGAGAAACCCCCTTTGTCATTGGGACGGCCATGGCCGGCGTCGACGCTGGAGCGCGAACATACTTCGTCTACAACAACCCTGACAGCGTTCTCAGCTTCGCCCGGTCCCAGAAGGTAATCCGAGATCAACGCATTGAGAAGCTCAACCTTACTACAGGACCGATGGCGATCACCGGCTCGACCAGGATGCAGGCGACAACGATAGAGATGCTCGTCGTCGGAGCAGCCTTGGAGCGTGCCCTTGCCATCTACTGCAGTCGAGCCGGGCGAACGCTCCGGGTCCCCGACTACGTCCACGAGTTGCGGCAGCTGCTCGACTGCCTTAAGACGGATGCCACTGTTGATGGGCTCAGATCCTGGGTCGACCTCGAGGTGCAAGTATACCGTCGCGGCGGTCAGGTCACATACTACGCCGACGGTGCCTCCCTAGATATCCTCTCAGATACGACAGAGCGGTCGCCGACCTTTTGCGTCCCCACGTTCAGGCAGCTCGGCGAGCACACGGCCAAGCCGTCCTGGGCCTACCTTGTCACTCCCGCGGAGACTCCCGAGCAAGCCTGGCAGGATGTGCTGGGAAGGAATGTCCAGCCAGTTGAGTGGGACGCCGCTGTCTACTGTAGGCTCCTTGGCCCCAACGGGGTGCCGGCCGATCTGCCCGACATCGGAAGGGACGCCATTCTCCGGTTCCCCCTTCACCGTGATGCGATCACGACTCGTTCGCTATCAGAGGGTGACGCGCTGGTGACCTTGGGCTACGAGAACGAAGCGCTGGAGGCGCCCTGCGCGCTCGCGGCAACTGCCTTCTCCTTCAGTTTCCCACACATCGAGAGCCCTCTTGACCTTCTAAGCCACATCGGAGCCAAACTTGTGCTCAACACTGTCTCGACCGCGACCATGGCCAAGCTGGGACGAGTCCGCGGCAACTTCATGGTCTACGTGGTACCGAGCAACAAGAAGCTGATCGACCGAGCCACTCGCTATGTGGCTCGTCTCAGTGGCGTCGGCTATGAGCGGGCCTGTGAAGCCATCTTTGAGGTGATCAGCCGTCTCATCTCGCGCGGAGATGGGGGGACCGCTACCGCCGCCCCAGTTCTCGAGGCGGTCAACCACCTGACGGCATGGGACTCGGCGCAAAGGTAGGTGAGGTTGT
>Ga0315288_10002441_pt1 | contig 24069 bp, 18 predicted proteins | sample YL17G11_20_MG_FD_203454 | JGI IMG/M metagenome (GOLD analysis project Ga0315288, IMG submission 203454) | Sediment microbial communities from Yellowstone Lake, YNP, Wyoming, USA - YL17G11_20 | ecosystem: Environmental > Aquatic > Freshwater > Lake > Sediment | place: USA: Wyoming | collected... | reverse complement strand
ATATTTGTAAGGGGTTTTGTCAGACCAATGAATAATATTATCCCAAGATTCGGGTAAAAGTTCAGAAAGGGCTGATTGTTCAATCGAACCAGCATTTAGATAATTTTTAGAAAAAAGCTTTTTTTGTGTGGTCTCCGACCCGCCTCGCATAGCGGGTAATTCTTGTTTTTCCCGAACCGCCAAGTTTTTTACCCTTATAAAACTTCGGATATTTTCTAAATCAATGGCTACGGTAAAATATCGAATGAGAAATTCATTGTTAAGATTCTTAAGATATGATATGAGTTGTTTGGTTTTTAGAACCGTTATATCAGGAAAAAGTTCTTTTACTAATGAGTCGGTGCAGTATCTTAAAAAAAATGATGTATTATCATCTCGGGCAAAAGTAAGAAGATTCTCAAATGTCTTAGCTTCCCGCTCGGGAGTTTCTAAATACCAAATTGGCTTAAGCAAGGAAACAAGTTCATCTTCACTTTTTACCGAAGCCAATCGTTCATATTCATTACGCTTGATTAGTAGCGATTCTTTGGCGCGGACTCGACCGACAGCAAAACCGTAATCGCTCTTTTCAGAGAACTTCATTTTTAACTAATTTCCTAAAATTACTATTTTCTAAGAGCTTTTTTATATTTAAGATATCATTTTGGAATAAACGGTCATTTGTTATGTAAGGTACGGTCTCAGCGATTTTTCGATAAAAAGGTATCAATTTTTTAGGCACTTCGTATTGGGCTAATTCAATGGCTTGGCGGGAACAGATTAATTCAATCGCAATTATTGTTAATGTATTTTCTAAAATTCGTCGTGTTTTATTGGCAGCAGTCATACCCATACTAACAAAATCTTCTTGGGAAGCGGATGTTGGCAAAGATTGGATAGAGGCGGGATGAGCTAAGACTTTATTTTCCGCGCAAAGTGCTCCAGCTAAAACCTGCAACATCATTAAACCAGAATTGACCCCTGGTTTCTCAACCAGAAAAGGGGATAAACCAGACAATTTATCATCTAATACTCTGAATATTCGTCGTTCGGAAATTAGTCCCAGAGTTGTTAGACTTATACCAAGTGTATCTAAGGCTAAACCTAAAGATTGTCCGTGGAAGTTCCCACCCGAAATTATTTGTGGTTTATTTTGATGGTAGACAATTATTGGGTTATCCGTAATTGAATTCATTTCGGTTTCAATAATGTTTTTAGCAAAGTTGATTCCTTCTCTTACTGCACCAGCAACTTGTGGTATACAACGAAGTGAGTATGCGTCCTGGACTTTTTTATTTGTCGGTTGATAATTATGCAGGAGTTTTAATAAATTTCTTGCAACAATTAATTGACCATTATGTGGTTTTAATTGCATCAGCCTTAAATCAAAAGGTCCGGTTTTTGATTGGAGGGCAACCATACTCATTGCTGCGGCAACGTCAGCAACACCTGCTAAATATTCCGAACTATCAATAATAATAGCACCGATTGCGGTCATGACATCTGTACCATTGATTAATGACAATCCTTCCTTTGGTTGTAATTTAATTGGTTTGAGTCGGGCTTTTTTTAGTGCGGTCTTGGCATTGATTATTTTATCTTGGTAATAAACTTCACCATAACCTAACAGCGTTCGAGCAATAAATGCTAATGGAGCTAAATCACCGGATGCGCCAACCGAACCAGTTTCAGGAACAACTGGAATGATATTTTTATTAAGCATCGTCAATAACGAATTGATTAACTCGACTCTCACCCCGGAATGTCCTTTAGAGAGCATATTTGCTCTTAATAACATTGTAGCTCTTATAATCTCTTTGTTTAGTATCGGACCGGAACCGACCGAATGCGAAAATAGAAGATTTTCCTGCAATCGCGACAGGTTCTTTTTATCAAGCACAACACCAGCGAGTGCACCAAAACCAGTATTAACACCATAAACGGGTTTGTTTGAATCTTTTATTTGATTAATAAAGTTATAAGCATTATTAATACTGGAATAATGTGCTTTTGATAAAATAACTCTTTCTTTGTTTAAAGCAACATCAACAACCGTATTAGATTTTAATACTTTTTGCGGAATAGATATCATTATATTATAGGATATTGATAATTTCCTTGCTGTCAATACAAAAATTAATATTGACAAATGATAGATATATTTTATACTAAATTAAAAAATATAAGAAGAGTCACAAAGATGCTAATTGTTATTTTGGCGGTTGCGAAAATGAAATTAGAAAATAGGATAATTGTTTCAACAAACAAGCGGTTGCATCGTGCTCGATACGGGACAACAAATCTTTTAAAGAACAGATAGAGGTATACAAACCTCAATATCAATTTAATAATAGGCTCTTTTTAGAAAATGCTTAGCAACCGCCTGTTTATAAATTTGAATAAATCTTCCGAGCAAGGAGATATTTATGAGTATTAGTCAGTATGAAGTAGCTATTGAAAAACTACGCAAAGTTTGTAAACCGGACGACCTTGGTTTTAATACTACTGAGGAATTAGAACACTGTACCGATATCGTTGGACAGAAACGAGCAGTGGATGCATTAAAACTGGGTTTAGAAATCGCAAGTTCTGGTTATAATATTTTTGTGACTGGTTTTGTTGGGACCGGTCGAACAACCACGGTAAAATGTCTGTTAGATGATTTAGAAAAGAATAAGAAGGTTCCTGATGATATTTTATATGTGAATAATTTTTCTGACCCGGATTCGCCAAAATTGATTCGATTGCCAGCAGGTCAAGGTATCAAATTTGCCAAAGTAATGGATGAATTGATTGAATACTTAATCAAAAATATACCATTAGTTTTCGAAAGTGAGAACTATCGGCGACGTAGAAATAAATTAGTAGAGAAGTTTAAAGAAAAATCGTCAGTAATCGCACGGGAATTTGAAAAACGGGTTCAAGCCGAAGGATTTGGATTGGCTCAGGCCTTGCCAGTCGCCCGCCCTGAATTAGTATATATAAAAGACAACCAGCAATTTAATCTTGCCGGACTCGAAGGTTTAGTTGAAGAGAAAAAAATCACTAAAGAGCAATATGAACAAATTCGCGAAAAGTTTCATAAATTTTCCGAAGAATTAGACGAGGCCTATAAAAAGATTAAAGTAATAGAAAAAGATACACAACAAGCTTTAGCTGAGTTAGACCAGAATACGGTTAAACCGGTGGTTGTCGAACAAATAACCGAACTTAAAGATAGATTTTCATCCGACGCGGTTTCAGATTATCTAAAGGAAGTCGAAAAAGAAGTCCTTTCTAATATTGCCCGGTTTATCTCTAAAGAAGAAAAAGGTCAATCACCATTTGTTGATACTTTTCCAGAATTTAGAGTCAATGTTTTAGTCGATAATTCGGAGGAAACAGGCGCACCGGTAATATTCGAGAATACGCCTACTTATAAAAACCTATTTGGTACGATTGAAAGAATTTGGGACCGTAGCGGGCAATGGCGAACTGATTTAACTAAAATTAAAGCCGGCTCTTTGTTAAAAGCTAATGGCGGATTTTTAGTGATTAATGCACGGGATGCGGTTTTAGAACCAGGAGTCTGGCTTACTCTAAAAAGGACACTGCGGAATCGGGTATTAGAAATCTCTTCGTTCGACCCATATTCGATGTTTGCTTTAGCGACATTGAAACCAGAACCAATTCCGATTGATGTTAAAGTAATTATGATTGGCGAGTCGGATGTTTATAAAATCTTATATGACTATGATGAAGACTTCAAAAAGATATTTAAAGTCAGAGCAGATTTTGATTGGGTAATGCCTTTATCCGAAGATACGATAAAACAATATGCAACCGTAATCAAAGCAATTTCTGAAAAAGAAAAATTGCAGCCTTTTGATAAGAGCGCAGTTGCGGTATTGATTGAACAGGCTATCCGTTTGGCTGGTAGAAATAATCGTCTTTCGACTCAATTCAATATTATCACCGATATTCTTAAAGAAGCAAACTATTGGGCAATAAAAGAAAAAGAAAAAATCGTTAGTAAAAATTACGTTGAGAAAGCAATCGAAGAGCGAATCGAACGGGTATCTTTAATTGAAGATAAAATTCAGGAAATGATTGACCAGGGATTAATTTTTATCGATACTCAAGGTAGTGTAGTCGGGCAGGTTAATGGTCTTTCGGTGTATGAAACCGGAGAATACTCTTTTGGTCGTCCATCAAGAATTACGGCTAAAACTGCAGTCGGTGGCTCAGGCGTTATTAATATTGAACGGGAAGCAGAACTTTCGGGTCCAATTCATAGTAAAGGAGTATTTATTCTTTCAGGATTTCTCCGTCATAAATATGCCCAGGATAAACCATTAGTTCTCAGTGCCAGTCTCTGTTTTGAACAATCTTATTCAGGAGTTGAAGGTGATAGTGCATCATCTGCTGAACTGTATGCGTTGATTTCCAGTCTCACCGAAATACCAATCAAGCAGGATTTAGCGGTTACTGGTTCGGTTAATCAAAAAGGCGAAGTCCAGCCAATCGGCGGCGTGAATCAGAAAATCGAAGGGTTCTTTGCAGTCTGTAAAGCCAAAGGACTTACAGGCACTCAGGGCGTAATAATTCCTGAAACTAATATTGAGGATTTGATGTTACGCAATGAAGTGGTTGGTGCGGTAAAAGCAGGTAAGTTTCACATTTACTCGGTAAAATCCATTGACCAGGGGATTGAACTATTGACCGGTATTAAAGCAGGGGATAAGGACGATAAGGGTAATTATCCAAAAGGAACGATAAATTATTCAGTTGATAAGAAACTTAAGCAATTAGCACAATCCTGGAAAGAATTTCGCGGAACAGAAAGCCGGAATATTTAGCAACCCGAATTACGCAGGTAATTTTAACTGGCAAATCAGTTTTCTACGCAACGTGATTAACTTTTTCTTTTATAACGGCTAAATCTCGATCATTTTTTATTAAATAATTATTAATTATTTTGGCTATTAAGAAAGCTAATATTAGTCCTAATCCACCAAGAATTGCTGACATCTTATCTCCAGAAATTTGATGTCCAGCAATGACTCCGATTAAAAACAAAAATATTGGTAGACCGAGGACCACAAGTATTGAAACGATACGATTCTTTTCTTTGATTTCAATTTTAACCCAGTCGCCAACTTGGGCGTTGATGGTATTTTTTAGTTCGATAACCTTTTTATTTTGACCAAGAGGATTACAAACATGCGCTTGTCCGCATTGAGCGCACCCGCCCGATGTATTTATTTCGATTTTCGCTCTATTTCCATTTAGTTCTACTATTTTACCAATTTCTTCCATTGTTTAAAAACGAATTACACGAATGATAGCTAATTTCTCGAATAAAACATTCGCAATATTCGTTGTCATTCGGAATATTCGCTCTAAGGTAGAGGTGGCACTATTCTTTGACCTCGAGCGCGACCAGGTGAATTATCAAAAACTTCAATTATATGATAAATAACACCAATTGACGGTCGTGGCGAACGGCTATGGAAATAATCGTGAATCGTATTGATATAATCAACAACATTTTTTTCATACGGGGTAAGGTTAGGGTCTAACGGATGTATTAACTGTGCAATCGCTCTTAACTCATAAGATGGAAAGTCTAAAAAGACAATCGACACGCCCGGGTCGGTCATCTGATTTAGAAAAGTATGGGTTTCAAATTCAGGTGTTGCATAAAGCTCTAATGAGATTTGTTTAGTTGGGTCAAAGATTTCTTGAGCATTTTTATACAGACTCTCTAAAATAGCAAGTTTTCTATTATCCGTAGAATCGAAAGTGCTTTTTAACAAACCTAAGACCTCTTCAATTTTTTCTGGCTTGGGTAAAAACCCCATCCCTTTAACCGCATTATTTATCGAAAATTGAGCATCATTACGTTTTAAACCGTGCGAAGCGACAATACCATTATGAGCGCCCGCTAATTGGGGCATGCTTCCTTTTTTAATATCGTCAAGTGTCTGTAAACGTCGTGAAATATCCCATTCAATAAACTTGTCCGGTAATTCGCGAACTTTAAAGTTCTGCCAATGACCTTCAACACGGGCGCGGATTATTCCATTGGCATAATCTTTAAGACTGATATTGGTTTGTGTAAAATAACCGCCTTTATTCCAGAATTTATGTTTGGAATATTTTAAATCTTTTCGTGCTTGGCAAACTAAAAATAATGGTAAAATTAACAATAAACAGAATAATTCTTTCATTATTCCTCCGAGTATTTTTATATATGATTGAATTGTAATTGTGTTTTATAAAAATGTCAATGTGTGATACATCGCTTGACAGATGATAAAATATGAGTATTCTGAATATAAGTCATATGTTTAAGAATTTTACTGAGATGATTGAGTTGACCAAAGCACGTGGGGCGAGACGTTGTGTCGTTGCTTGTGCGGAAGATTCTCCGACTATCGAAGCTCTATATGATGCCAAAAAAGAAAGTATTACTACGGGTATATTATTTGGCCGTGCTGATAATATTCTGAATATAATGGAAAATCTAAACATACCAAAAGATGAATTTGAAATTGTCGATTGTGCAAATGAACAAGAGGCAACCACAAAAGCAGTTAAAGAAGTTGCCCAACGCGGCGATTTTTTAATGAAAGGACAGGTTACCACTTCAGGATTTCTCAAGGCAGTGCTCGATGAGAAATCAGGTTTGAGAGGGGAGAGACTGTTAAGTCACGTTGCATTAATAGAACCGACATTATACAAAAAAATCCTTTTTGTATCGGATGGAGGGATTAATGTCGAACTCGATTTAAAGAAGAAAATAGATATTGTTCGGAATGTAATTAGTTTAGTCAATTCGTTAGGGATGAAACAACCTAAGATTGCACTACTATCAGCTATTGAGAGAGTCAACCTTGGGATGCAAGAAACCCTGGATTGGGCAGTTATTACACGAATGGGCGAAGAGGGTGCGTTTGATGATGTTATTATTGAAGGTCCATTAGCATTAGATGTCGCATTTTCGCCATATGCCGCAAAAATAAAAAAGGTAAAAAGTAATATATCAGGAGATGTAGATATTATAATCGTACCAAGTATTGCAACCGGCAACATTTTAGGTAAAGGACTGCAGTATTTAGGTGGCGCTAAAATATGCGGTATCATTGTCGGCGCTAAAAAACCAGTCGTAATGTTATCTCGTGCCGATACTAAAGAAACCAAGTTGTATTCTTTAGCTTTAGGAAATTTAGTTTCACAAGAAGCCACAGATGAACACAGATAATAAAAACTTAGGAAATGTAGGGCAGACCTTTAGGTCTGCAAATTCTTTCGCAAGGCTAAAGCCTTGCCCTACAATTTTATTGGAAATATTATAATATGAAAAAGATTTTATATTCCGAACAAGCTCCAAAACCGATCGGTCCTTATAGCCAGGCAGTCATTGTTGATAAATTCATTTTTCTATCTGGTCAAATTGGCATTTCACCTGAAACCGGAAATCTGGTTCAAGGTGGCGTAGTAGAAGAAACAAAACAAATATTTGCGAACCTCAAAGCAGTATTAGAAAGTTCTAATTCTTCTTTAAATAATATTGTTAAAACCACCGTATACCTGACCGATTTGAGTAAATTTGCTGAGATGAATAAAATTTATAACGAATATTTTACCAAAGATTATCCTGCCCGAGCAACCATTCAAGTTGGTGCGTTACCAAAAGGTGCCTGTGTCGAAATCGAAGCCATCGCAGTCCTGAAAGATTCTAAGATTTAAAGATTCAAAATTCCAAGATTAATCTTACAATCTGTAATCTTCCAATCTTATAATTAATATGACGACGGTCATATTAGGGGTTGGTAACCGCCTCCGTTCTGATGATGGCATTGGCAGTCTTATTGCCGAAGAGATTCTTCGCTATGCTCAGAATGACAAACAGTTTTTCTGTCATTCTGAAGGAGCGTTAGCGACTGAAGAATCTCAAAAGAGATCTATACGTGAAGCGATTGTCAGGTCAGATTCTTCGGCTTCGCCTCAGAATGACATAACATTTAATCTTATTGTTTTTGATGTTGAAACTACACCCGAAAATTATATTGATAAGGTAGTCGAAGCCAAACCAGATTGGGTAATAATTGTTGATGCCTGTAATTTTAGTGTTGAACCAGGTGAGTTTAAATTGTTTGAGGAAGATGAAATTAAGGAAATTTCTTATGGGTTATTATCAACGCATACCTTACCACTTACTTTAACAATTGAACTTATTAAAAAACAGCATAATTGTCGAATTTCTTTACTGGGAATTCAGCCAAAATCATTTACAATGAGTACTGATTTAAGTCCTGAATTATTAGAAGCAAAAGAGAAAATAATCCAATTCATAAAGAAACTAATCACCGAATAAACTAAAGATTTTACCACGAATTGCACTAATTTTGCTAATAACACTAAAAAAAAATTTCTTCAGCCTCAATCAATCATTCGTGCCATTCGTTTATTAGTGATATTAGTGTTCAAAGGTTTTCATATTTTCTTGAATTTTTCATGATTTTTCTTGACAATACCCTGAAGTTTAATTATTCTATATATAAATTTGGAGGAAAAAAATGAAATATAAAGTAAGTATTAAAAAGACTGAGGAAGGATATTCAATTTGGGTGCCTGGATTACCATGGTGTTGGTCACAAGGAAAAACCGAACAAGAAGCATTAGAAAATATTAAAGATGCAAAACATAATTATCTAAAAATAGTAAACTTTTTAAATAAATAAGTGCGACAAAAAAAACTTCTTAAACAAATTTTAAGTGGAACTTCTGATACTAATATTTCTTTTACTGGGATATGTCAATTACTTCTCAACTTAGGATTTGATGAACGTATAAAAGGAAGTCATCATATCTTTACAAAAGATGGAATTATAGAGATTTTGAACTTGCAATCTAAAAGTGGTAAAGCTAAACCGTATCAGGTCAAGCAGGTTCGAAACTTAATATTAAAGTATAAATTAGGAGTAGAAAATGTTGAATAGAAAATATAAATATGAGATTATAATTTACTGGAGCGATGAGGATAACGCATTTATTGCAGAGGTTCCGGAATTGCCGGGTTGTGCAGCCGATGGAACTACTTATAAAGAAGCACTTACCAATGTGGAAAAAATTATTCAAGAATGGATTGAAACTGCTAAAGAATTAGGTCGTCCGATTCCAGAACCGAAAGGTAGACTGGTTTTCGCATAACACAGACGACGCAGTCGTTGCGCGGTTGCCAAAGGCAATCCCCGTGGCAATCTCCAATTAGATTCCTCGTTTCCCTCGGAACGGCGTCTGGAATCTTCAAATTTTAGTATCTTTCAATTGAATATATTGCAGTAATCTCTTCCTTTTAGATTCTTCACGGAGTCTATCCAGCACTTAATAAATAGTGCTGGGTTCAGAACGGAGTCTGTGATGTCATCTTCAATAAGTCGCTGTAATCACTTTTGATTTTTCATTAATTTGTGTTTTCTTTATACAGTGTTTATCCGTGATTATCCGTGGCTGAAAATAGATATTGACAAAAGTATTAGTGAGTATATAATCAGAAAATGTGTATTAATTTATAGTTCTTTTGGAGGAATGAATGAAAAGAGAATTTACGGTAATTGTTGAAAAAGGAGAAGATAATTATTACATCGGTTCGGTTCCAGAATTGAAAGGCTGTCACACTCAGGGTAAAACTTTAGATGAACTTATGACAAACATAAAAGAAGCAATCGAGTTATGTTTAGATGTAATCTGAAAAGACATTTACCACGAATGACACGAATAAAACTAATGACACAAATATTTGATTTTAAATCTTATTCGTCCTATTTGTACAATTCGTGCTATTCGTGTTCATATTTTTATGGCTGAACTACTGTTGTCCCGATTCATAAAGGTTCTGACATTGACCGAGGATTATTACGAAAGATTATAAATGATGCTGACTTGACCCGAGAAGAATTCGTAAAACTTTTAGAAGAATAAGTTAATTCGGTTATGCGGATTTGAGAAAATCTGTGTTTATCTACCTTACCCGTGGTTATTTTCATATCGTATCTTTGCAGTAAAAGACTTTGTCGGAGCTCTTAAAATTTACATTGACAATACCCTGAAGTTTAATTATTCTATATATAAATTTGGAGGAAAAAATGAAATATAAAGTAAGTATTAAAAAGAGTAATGAAGGTTATTCAATTTGGGTGCCTGGATTACCAGGGTGTTGGTCGCAAGGAAAAACCGAAGAAGAAGCATTAGAAAATATTAAAGATGCAATCAAGTCGTATTTAGAAACAGTTGAAGAGCTAACAAAAAATAAAAAGTCACGATATGTAGAAGTGGCAGGTTAAAATTGCCAAAACTCCCAGGAATTAATCACCAGCGAGCAGTGAAGGCATTTGAAAAAGCTGGTTTTTGGATAGCACGACAAGGTAAACACATCACAATGACTAACGGTAAACGGATTATAACAATTCCAAGAGCAAATCCTGTTGATGCTTTTACAATGGCTGGAATTGTGACAGATGCAGGTTTAACTATTGAAGAATTCAAAGACCTGTTGTAATCGCCGAAATCTCTTTTAATTTCACATCAATTTGTGTTTGCTTTATACGGTGTTTATCCGTGTTCACCCGTGGTTATTTTCATTGGATGTCGCTTCGCTTTATCTACGCTTCGCGTCCGTGCTTTCGTGGTAAATTGTTTTATCTGTGAAGTCTTTTAGATTCTTCACTTCGTTCAGAACGGGGTCTGTGCTGTGCCCCGCACCTATGAAATTTGTGCGTGGGTAATCGTCTTTTGTAAATCATTGTAATCTTTTTTTGTGAAAAAGTGCTTGACATCTTGTAAAATTATAATAATATAAAGTGTAAGTGAGAATATAATTACATCATATATGAGGTGATTTGTGCTATCAAAAAGAGATAAGGCAGTATTATTAAAGTTCGCTAAAAAATATAAGTTGACAAGTGTATTTCTATTTGGTTCTTCAATTGACAAAGAAAATCCTAATGACATTGATATTGGTATTAGGGGAATAAAACCAGAACTTTTCTTTACATTTTATGGCGAACTAATGCTTCAAGTTCCAAAGCGATTGGATATTATTAATCTGGATAAAGAGAATTCATTTAGCCGATTAATAGAAAAAGAAGGCATAAAATTATATGGCTGATTTAGAGATTTTTACCACGAATATCACGAATAAAGCGAATACCACGAATATTTATAAAATTATTTTCTTTGATTCGTGTCATTCGTCAATTAGTGTAATTCGTGTTCTCATTTAGTTAAGTTGGTAATGGCAGGCAAGCATAGAATAATTTCAGAAAACACAAGAGAAGAATTGGCAAAATATTTAGCATTTCGCCATTTTTTCATGCACGCTTATAGTTTTCTATTAGACGAAAGAGAATTAAAAGTATTGGTTGATAGAATATTTGAGACAAACAGGAAATTTAAGAAAGAAATCGACATTTATATTTCAAACATAGAAAAAAGTAAAAAATAAAGTTACGTGCTGTTCCCCCGCACCTATGCTCAAGTGAATTGATGTCTTTACTCCAATTTTGTTGATAAACAATGTTCCTATATGCATAGGTGCGGGGTGAAGTGGTAAGTTGTTTTATCTGTGAAATCTTTCTTTCATCTTTGAGATTCTTCACTTCGTTCAGAACGGCGTCTGTGCTGTGCCCCGCATCTATGTTTACCCCGCCCCTTTTTTGCACGATTTAGAGACCAATCGTACTAATAACTTTATAATTAAAAGGTGCAGGGAAATTGGTGCGGGGTTCATCTGTGGCTCAAAATTAATCATTGACAACAGTATTAGGGGTATTATAATCAGGCGAAGTTGGTGAAGGTATAAAATGATGAATGTCAGATATAAAAAGATTGGAGGAAGTATGAGAAACTTTAAGATTGTTCCGAGTAAAATGAGGAATTTCATTTTGCAAGTAATTTTTTTATGTTCGTGTTTTCCCACTCTCTTAAATGCACAATGGCTTGAAACGACAATACCTGTTTCAGATTCACTTAGTGGAATAAGTCGACCTCAAACCTTTATCTATAATACAACGAATAATAAAATCTATGTTGGTGGTCAATATGGTAATTTTGTGATTGTGATTGATGGAACAACTAATCAAAAGATTGCACGAATCCAAACTGGAAGATATATTAGCGACCTTTGTTGGAATTCACAAAACAATAAAATCTATTGCGCTAACGGTTTAAGTAACAACGTGACGGTGATTGATGGTCAAACCAACGCAGTAATTACAACTATAAATGCCGGAATTAATCCCTATGCTTTAGTTTGGAATTCTCAAAATAATAAGATCTATTGTGCTAATTGGGGTAGTAACAATGTGACAGTAATTGATGGTCAAACCAACGCAGTAATTACAACAATTAACGTTGGAGGGAATCCACGGGCATTAGTTTGGAATTCTCAAAATAATAAGGTCTATTGTGTTAATAATGCTAGTAACAGTGTAACAGTGATTAATGGTCAAACCAACGCAGTAATTACAACTATAACAGTAGGGACTTACCCTTGGGCTTTAGTTTGGAACCCCCAAAATAATAAGGTTTATTGTTCTAATTTTCACAGTAGTAATATAACTGTGATTGACGGTCAAACCAACGCAGTAATTACAACTATAACAGCAGGAACTTATCCACGGGCATTGGTTTGGAACTCTCAAAATAATAAGGTCTATTGCGCAAATTTTGGCAGTAGTAATGTTACAGTGATTAACGGTCAAACCAACGCAGTAATTACAACTATTACTTTGGGGGGTATGCCTCAGGATTTGGTTTGGAATTCTCAGAACAACAAAATCTATTGCGCTAATCAAAGTGAATATGGAACTATTACCATAATTGATGGTGTAAACAATACAGTGATTACAACTATAAATGTAGGAAATCATAGTATGCCATCGGTATTGGTGTGGAACTCACAAAACAACAAAATCTATTGCGCTAATGATTGGAGTGATAATATAACCGTGATTAATGGGCAAACTAACGCAGTGATTACGACTATTACCCTGGGAAATAGACCTTGTGCTTTGGTCTGGAATTCACAAAACAACAAAATCTATTGCGCTAATAATGCTGGTAACAATGTAACAGTGATTGATGGTCAAACTAACGCAGTAATTACGACTATACCAGCGGGAATTTACCCTGATTTTTTGGTCTGGAATTCTACAAATAACCGCGTGTTCTGTGCCAACGAATATTCTCATAATATAACTGTGATTGATGGCCAAACTAACGCAGTGATTACGACTATTCCCGTGGGAAGTTATCCTTGTGCTTTGGTCTGGAATTCACAAAACAACAAAATCTATTGCGCTAATGTGGGTAGTAACAATATAACTGTGATTGATGGCCAAACCAACACAGTAATTACGACTATATCAGCGGGAACTTATCCTTGTGCTTTGGTCTGGAATTCACAAAACAACAAAATCTATTGCGCTAGTTGGGGCAGTGACAATGTGACAGTGATTGATGGTCAAACAAATTCAGTAATTACAACAATACCCGTGGGAACCGAACCTGGTGCTTTGGCCTGGAATTCACAAGACAACAAGGTCTATTGCGCTAATGGGAATAGTCACAATGTGACGGTGATTAATGGTCAAACCAACGCAGTAATTACGACTATAACAACAGGAATTTACCCTAGCTTTTTGGTCTGGAATTCACAAAACAACAAGGTCTATTGCGCTAATCAGGGTAATGACAATATAACGGTGATTGACGGCCAAACCAACGTAGTGATTACAACCATACCTGTGGGAGATTTGCCTTGGACCATGGTTTGGAATTCTCAAAACAACAAGGTCTATTGCGCTAATGATTGGAGTGATAATGTAACGGTGATTGATGGTCAAACAAATTCAGTAATTACAACGATTACAGTAGGAAGTGGGCCTCAAGCTTTTTGTTGGAACTCGACTCAGAACCGAATCTATGTAGCAAATGTGTTTAGTAATACTGTCTCGGTAATTCGGGACATTAACACGCAGCCACAAATCTCGATTTATCCACCTAATTACGATGTAGTTTTGCAGCAGAATCAGGTAATGGATACATCTTTAACTATTAGTAATATCGGCGGAAGTAATCTTACATGGAATTTGACTATATCTGCTCAAGCTGGTTTAATTTCAGCAACTCCGTCAAGTGGCACGATTTCTCCTGGTAACCAGACAAATGTTGCTCTCCGAATTAATAACAATTGGCAAAATCCGGCGATTTACAACTGCACATTAAAAATTGTAAGTAACGCACCAGATAAATCGATAAGAAAAGTGCCGGTAAACATTAATATTAATGGACCTACTCCAACTACAAGGATCGTTAAAGTCATCAATAATACTAATCCTGTGCCTGGGTGTAGTGTATATGTAAATGGCATTCCGCAACAAGGATTAACGGATAACCAAGGGATACTCATTGTAAGTAATGTTAGGATAAATGACCGCGTCTGGGCTGTTAAAAAAGTTTATATTCAACCAGCAGTAAAAGGAGGACATGAAGCAGTTGATAATACTATGTTTGAACTTTGGATGGATACAAAGACCTTATTACCGATTGGTGGCGGTAATTGGGATTGGTTTCCTGACATCGTAAGTAGCACAAATGGATTAATTAATCTTGATCTTCGTCATCCAATTTTTAAATGGAATTTGGTAATTTCATTAGAATGGAATAATCCAGATAACGAGTGGAATCAAATACAAAGCATATTAAACGAAGCATCAAATTGGTTGTATAATGTAACAGATGGACAGATGTCACTTGGAAAAGTTGCTGTTTATGATGCAAAACAAAAATGGTATCCAGATGCTGATGCAAGAGTTAAAGCTGAAACATGGTTTCGCTCTCAGTCAAGTGTTGCAAAATATAGTCGTCTCTTTGGCACATGGATTGGATTTGGGATTCGAGGCATATATAACGAACCATCTAGGGCAGATTTAGCATCCAATGTAATATTTTCTGACGACCGAACAATAATTCATGAATTCGGACATTATGCACTGGGATTTTTTGATGAATATGAAGATGGTAATGGTAACGAAAACTTTCCGTGGCGACATGGAGATTGGAATGTTTTTCCCCCTATACCGCCGCATCCTGATGAATTCCCAAGCAATTATGAACTTATGCAATGGCAATATGGTGATGATGTTACCGAAATGTCTTCATGGTATTACTATCTACCACGATATGACCTTGGACTCTTTGACGGTTACAAAGTGACAAGGCAATTCTGGGAATGGAGAAAACCGTGCTGGGAAGCATTGAAGGAAGGGTTTGAACGCGATTATAATGGAATAAAAGTTAGACTGTTAAATATATCTAGTAACATACAACGACCAGAAAGTTCATCTTTAGCAGATAAACCTAATAATATAAATAAAAGAAGAAAAGGTCCTAATACAATAATTGGCTGCAATGAGACAATTTTCAACACTCCCGGAACAAATTTTAACCGACCAATATATGTAAAAACTTCTACTGGTGAATATTTAGCCAATGCTACTGTTGATGTGAAAAATAAATACTTCTTGGGTACTACCTCAAGTCAAATGGATGCAAGCTGGATTTATTTTGGCGTACTTGGTGTTGGATTAGAAATTGGTAACATTCTAACAGCACAAGCAAAAATCAATGGGATAACATACAAAAAAGATTTTACTATAAAAAGCATTGAACCACAATATGAAATAACCTTACCGTCTTTATATTTTGACAAAAGTAAAAATGATAATATGCCCCCCACAGTTGTAACTGACATACAACCTACTGGAGACACAATTTCCAATACGCTTAATGTTTTCATAACTACAAATGAAAGCCTAGCTACTTTACCAAATGTAATAGTTTTTCCGGATGGAATGGATTCTATCCAAGTAAGTATGAACTACATTAATAATAATTTTTATTCAGGTTTAACTTCAGTGGGAACGAGCCACACAGGATTAGTACATATGTCAATACTGGACACTGTTGGGAATTGTAATTTTTCAATAAACCGATATTGTATTAACCCGGTTTTTTTTGATTATAGTACCATGTTATATAGTTCAGATGGATTTTTAAATTTTGAGTTGCCTGACAGTAGTTTGAATACAAATACAGTTTGCATTTACTCATGTTTTGCACCAACAATAATCCCCAACGATAGTCTCGAACAGGTAAGTGATATTTATAGCATTAGGGCATCTAATGGAATAAACAATCTTAACGATAGTATAATATTAAATATTGAATACCTTGAAGGAAATGTTAATAATACTGATGAAAACAGTTTGTCTGTTTTTCGTTGGAATAATAATATCCGACAATGGATGAATCTTGGCGGTTTAGTGATGCCTGAAGAAAACCGAATATCAGTTAGAGTGAATGCACTTGGTATATATGCAGTGTTCGGAGTGATTTCTAATGACACCATTCAACCGAGCCGTATCAATAATCTTGGCTTAAATTTACTTAATTCTGGGCATCAAGCTAAAATTATTTGGAATGCACCAGGTGATGATGGTACTATTGGACAAGCATCCGCTTATGATATACGTTATCATAATGATTCTATTACAAACATAAACTGGGATGGTTGTTCTCAAGTGCAGTGTGAACCGCATCCAGGTTTTGCTGGAAACACAGACAGCTTTACAATATCTTTTGCGAATCCAGATACAACATATTACATTGCTATAAAAGCTACTGATGAAGCAAGTAATGTATCTGGACTATCTAATGTTGTTTCTATCTACATACAAGGGCCGCCAGCAATACCTGCGGTATATTTACCGACCAATCTATCATACATTAGTGATACGACCCCAAAATTTGTGTGGACTGCAACTCTTACAGATACCGGTATTTATCGACTGCAATATGCTTCGAATTCCGATTTTTTACAGGATACAGTCACAATTGACAGTTTAATAACCAATACTTACACTGTTCCTGACTCTCAAGCATTAGAAGAAGGAACTTATTATTGGCAAGTATGTGCCATTGATAAATATGGAAATACTTATAGTTATCAATCCCCGCCATATCAATTTACAATTGATATAAGTACACCTGCACAACCAGCGTTAATCAAGCCCACTAATAACAGTTGGGTCAATTCTGTGATGCCACAATTTATCTGGACTGCCTCAGTTGGTGATTGGGGACATTATTCATTACAAATTTCTGCAGACTCTGTTTTTGCGGATAGTCAGTGGCTTTTTCGAAATATTTATGATACAACTTTTACAATCACGGAATCTTTGACACCCCTAGAGTCAACTTATTATTGGCGAGTTAAAGCGATTAATGGTACTGGCAATGAAAGCAATTGGTCGTCGATATTTAGATTTGAAATTGATACGGGAATCCCTACGGCACCGACACTTGTTGAGCCAATTCAAGGAGTCTGGCAAAATGATACAAATGTTGTTTTCAATTGGACAACAGTAACATTTGATAAAGAAAAGAATGAGCCACAGATAAACACAGATAAAAAGAATGACATAGATATTAAAACAGGTAACAAGAAGCAAGAAGCAGAAGAAAATGTAGAGCAAGTTGTTAGTCTTACATTAAGCAAACCTAACTTATTTGCTTCGCCTATGCGATATTTAATTCAAGTTGATACAAACTATAACTTCACAGCCCCATTATTAGTTGATACAACAAATACAACTTGTGATACTTTTAATCTCAGCGAAAGAAAATATTTTTGGCGTGTCCGAGCCTATGATTTAGCGGGTAATCAGGGTAGTTTTTCGAATCCAGACAGTTTTGGAGTTGATATTGTTGTACCGAGTATTCCTATGCTTATCAGCCCAGCAAATAATGCTATAACTAATGATTCAAATGTAATATTTATTTGGAATCGCGCTTCAGATACCCTGAGCGGAGTAACTTCATATACATTGCAATATGCAAATAATTCAGAATTTACGATGTCAATAGATATAATAGTGTCTGATACAATACGTACAATAATTCTTACTGATACGATCTATTTCTGGCATGTTAAAGCACACGACAGAGCTGGCAATCAGAGTAGTTGGTCATCATCCCGAAGTTTTGAAGTAGATACAAGAGTTCCCAATGCACCAGTTCCAATTTCACCAATCAATGGTACTTGGCTAACTGATTCCATAGTTATCTTTAACTGGTCACAAGTGACATTAGATTCAAAGATTGAAAAATCAAAAGATCTAAAGATAGAAAAATCTTCTAATTTGGAATCTTCTAATCTTTCAATTGATACATATGCGTCTCTTGTGCGTTATATTTTACAGGTTGATACAAGTAGAAGTTTTTCACATCCAATCGTAGATACTTCAGATTTATGTTACGATACGATAATTTTAAACCAAGCCCAATATTACTGGCGAGTTCGAGCATACGACTTAGCTGGTAATCAGGGTAGTTTTTCGAATCCAGATAGTTTTGGGGTTGATATTGTTGTACCGAGTATTCCTATGCTTATCAGCCCAGCAAACGATACAATTCTAACTGATTCTTTCGTTAGATTCTATTGGAATCATTCTACGGATAATGTGAGTGGAGTTGGAAATTATCAGATTCAAATCGCATATAACTCAAACTTCACTAATCCAATCGATACTTTAGTTTCGGATACAACCATAGTTCGTAAATTAAGAGATTCGACTTATTATTGGGTGGTTAGAGCAATTGATAGAGCCAATAATCCAAGCGGTTATTCTCCAACCCGAAATTTTGAGGTTGATACCAGAATTCCAATTGCGCCGACATTAGTTTCTCCGATAAATGGTGTATGGGATACGACAACTTCAGTGGTATTAAATTGGTCATCAGTTACATCCGATACCAAATCGCCAGTACGATATATCCTGCAAGTTGCAACAGATACTGTATTTACTAGTCTAATAACAGATACAACAAGCTTGGTTTATGATACATTAACCTTGATTCAATCGCGTTATTATTGGCGAGTTAGAGCATATGATTTAGCGGGTAACCAAGGTGCATTCTCAGGTCGGGATAGTTTTGGAGTTGATAATACAGCACCTAGCATTCCAATTCTAATTTATCCACCTGATAGTTCTTCAGTAAGAGATACTTTTATCTGGCATCGAGCAAGTGATAATCTAAGCGGTATAAGATATTATCAGATTCATATTTCACACAATATTTCATTTACTGATACGGTCTTAAATACGATAACCACAGATACGATGTTTATCTTTACACTTCCACCTTCGGTTTATTACTGGCATGTCCGTGCAATTGACCGAGCGGGTAATAATAGTCTCTGGTCTGAAATTCATAATATGAGTATATTAGAACCTGAAGCGCCCATGATAAATCTACCATTAACATATATTCTATTTGCTAATAAACCCAATCCATTCAATCAGATTACCGAGATTAGATATGGTTTGCCAAACCAAACAAGAATAAGAATTGTTGTCTATAATTCATCAGGTCAAATAATCACTACTTTACTCAATGGAATTCAAAATCAAGGTTGGTATTCGGTAAGATGGAATGGTAGAGATAATAAGGGAAAGGTTTGTCCATCTGGAATTTATTTCTATCGATTAGTAACTGACGAATATCAGACAACAAGAAAGATGTTAATGCTGAAATGATAAGTAGAGAGGAGTAAGCAGAGAGGAGAGATTAAGTAAGAATTTTATGGGCGGAGAGAAATCTCCGCTCATTATTTTTAAGTCATAGGCGGGATAGACCCCGCACCTACTATAATGAGTCGTCAAAATGAATTCACCAACATTTTTTTCATATACACTGACATTCAAAGACAATTAAATGTTTTTTGAGTCAGGTGCGGGACATGCCCGGTAGGTTGTCTACTAGGCAATGGAGTAAGCAACATACTCGGCAATCCCGAGTGGTGAAGTTAATACCCTGGTATAATCCCTGATAGATTCCCGGATAGACTCCCTGATATGCTTCCGGATATGATTTCGGATAGGTTTTCTGGTAGAAATCGAGATAGATTGATGAATAGAATTTGAAATAGAATTACGCTTAAAATCCTTATTAGAACTTCTATTAAATCATCTGACCCATGCCCGGGGCATGCCCCACCATAATCCCCTAGGTTGACCGGGACATGCGGGGGGCATGCCGGGGGCACGCCCCGGGCATGACCTGTATATTATGCTAAATACTTGAAATAAGAATACTTATTGATTGACTAACTGGTGCAACCCATAAAAACGGGTCGTACGTCACCAACCGCGTGTCGCAAGGGCTTTAGCGGTGGCGCAAGGCTATGGCTTCCTTCGCCGAAGTGGCTACGGAGGCCAAGTCGACGGCGCGACGCACCGGTAGAATATTCTTTCAGCCCATACGCAGGATAGACCCGGTAGGTTACCTACTAAGTAATCGGGTAGGCAATCTACTCGGTAATATAGTAGGTAATATAGTCGGTAACCGAGTAAGTAACCTACTAGACAATGGGTTAGGTAATATAGTAGGTGACCTACTAGGCAAGCCGGTAGGCTAGGGGGTAGGCTACCTACTAGGTAGCCCCCTAGGTAGCCTACTAGACAACCGAGTTGGTTACATAGTAGGTAACCGAGAAGGTCAAGCAGGGCTATGACCTTGCAATTTCTAAATCCTAATTTCTAAATAAGGACCTGATACGGGTGCGACCTATCCATAGTTTTTAAGATGCCCTTGAAATAAACCCCCTCACCCTAACCCTCTCCCTCAAGGGGAGAGGAAAAAGGAGAGGGTGAAATTTTAACTTGGTTAACTTCTTGGGTGGAAGGTTTTATAGACTTCTTTTAAGTATTCTCGGTCAATGTGGGTGTAGATTTGGGTTGTAGCAATATTGGCGTGACCGAGCATTTCCTGGACCGCCCTTAAATTCGCCCCGCCTTCTAAAAGATGTGTAGCAAAACTGTGACGAAAAACATGGGGCGTCACATGTTTTCCAATCTTTGCCTTCCGTACATATCCCTGAACTATTTTATGCAATCCCATTCGAGATAGTTTTTTCCCATGAGCATTTATAAAAAGGTTAGGTGATGATTTTGTTCTTAAGAATTGATTTCGGGCATGGTTGTAGTAATTTCTTAAGGCGGTAAGGGCGGGCTTTCCAATTGGTACGATACGTTCTTTATCACCTTTGCCTAATACTCTTACAAAACCATCAGTGAATGATACATCATCTATTTGTAAGGAAAGCAGCTCCGATGCTCGTAAACCGCTGGCGTATAGCACTTCAAATATTGCTTTAGCACGCATAGCTTTCGGGTCAGCAGTATTAGCAATTGCGATAATTCTAGAGATTTCTTCAAACGTTAAAACAACAGGTAATCTTTTTTTTACTTTTGGCATTTCGATATTTTCGGTTGGGTCATACTCAATTTTTTCTTCTGCAACCAAGAACCGAAAGAACATTTTAATTGAGGTAATCTTTCGAGCAATCGAAGCACTGGCTAATCTTAATGAGTTGAGTACTGAAATATAATCTTGAATATCAGACTCTCTTATTTTTTGCAGTGGAACTGTTTGAGATTGCTTCGGTCGTTTCTCTCCTTTGCAATGACGATGGTGGGAGTTTCTATCAATGAACGACAATAAGAATTGACGGATATCAGTTAAATAGTATGACGTTGATACCTTGGCAAGACTTCGTTCCACTAATAGATAATTGGAAAATTGTTCTAAGAAATTATTTTTCATACCTTGAACACGAATTACACTAATGAACGAATTACACGAATACTAATTATGATTCTCTTTTTATAATTCTTTTTCATTCGTACTATTTGTCAATTCGTGCTATTCGTGTTCTCTTTGTAGCATTGTATCTTTTAAGAAATGTTCATCATCAGGATTTGGATAATCTTCATTGTAATGAAGCCCCCGAGATTCTTTACGAAGCATTGCACTCTTGATAATTAATAGTGCAACAGTTGTCATATTTTTTAGTTCAATAACATCAGGTGATATGGGATGTAATTTTTCTATTTCTTTAGATATTGTATTAGCATCATCATAAGCAGTTTGTAATCCTTGGTCCGAACGAATAATTCCTACACCGTTCCAAACAGTTTTTCTTAATTTTTGTATTAGTTCTTTTACATCAGCATTTTCTTTTAAATTAATTTCCTTTTCGGATAATGGAATTTCTTTTAATTTCGATTTAGCACTAAGTAAATTTACGGTTCGAATCGCAGCTCGTTCAGCAAAAACTAATGCTTCGAGCAATGAATTGGAAGCCAAGCGGTTTGCACCATGTAAACCAGAGCAGGCACATTCACCGATTGCAAATAAGTTAGGAATATTTGTCTCACCCCACTCATTAATTAAAATACCACCGCAAACATAATGGGCAGCAGGCACAACCGGGATTGGTTGTTTAGTTATGTCTATCCCTAAAGTTAAACAGGTGTTGTAAATATTGGGAAATCGTTTTATTAACTTTTCCGGATTTAAGTGCGTAACATCAAGCAGAACATATTCTTGCTTGGCTTTTTTCATTTCATTATCAATTGCTCGAGCAACAACATCTCGGGGCGCCAAGCATCCCAGTTCGTGATACTTTTCCATAAAAGTATTTTTATCCTGAGTTCTTAAAATACCACCTTCACCTCGGATTGCTTCGGAAATTAAAAAGTAACGATTGTTTATTTTATGTTTAAATAACGCGGTAGGATGGAATTGGATAAATTCCATATTAGCTATTTTAGCACCAGCATTGTATGCGATAGCAATTCCGTCACCAGTTGCGATTGGAGGATTAGTGGTATGAAGGTAGACCTGACCAATGCCACCAGTCGCTAATAATACAGTGTGAGCAAAGAAATTATATAAATCACCAGTTTTTGTATCAATCGCTTCGGCACCGACACATTGATTGTTCTCGGTTAATATTAAATTGAATACCAGATAATGTTCGAAAAAACGACACTTATCTTTTAAGGCATGCAGTAACCCTTTTTCGATTTCGCGACCGGTATAATCCTGAGCGTGAACAATCCGGGCACGAGTATGACCACCTTCTTTTCCCAAATCAAAGTGTTTAATACCAGCTGAGTTATAGTAAGTCGTAAACTTGATACCAGTTTCATAAAGTTCCTGAACTAATTTAGGTCCTTCATCACAAACCATTCGAACAATTTCTTCTTTTGCTAATCCTCGTCCGCTCTTGAGCGTATCTTTATAATGAGTTTCGGACGAATCATCTTCACCGAAAGCAGCGGCGATTCCACCTTGTGCATAATTAGTATTTGATTCGGTATCTTCTTTTTTGGTCAGGATACAAACTCGACCATTTTCCGAAGCTTTATGAGCAAACCACAACCCAGCAATACCTGAACCGACAACCAAAAAATCAGTTTCTATTGTTTCAAGTACCATAAAAAAATATTTGCCACGGATTAAGCACAGATGTAAGAATAGTAAAATCTTAAAATCATATGTTGTATCATTAATTTTTTATCCGTGTCCATCAGTGGCTTTTTCATTCGCTAAAAACGATAAATTAAACCGATACTCGGTGGGTCAAAATTAGGAATAAATCCAATTCTTCTATCGCTTGTAAAAAATGCACAATCAATTGCACTGACTAATCGATTGAGTATCGCACCGCCAAGAATAAAGCCAGCATTAGTAAAAGCAGTACGAGCGGATTTTCGTTTTTCCCAATAGGCAAATCGTAACGAATCCGATTTCCAATTCCAGGTTGAATCTCCATAATAACCGTATTGTGCTATGTAATTATTCTGTGCTTCCGGGTCATCAGGAAATCGTTCTCTTGCTTCACGTCTGATATCTTCATTGAAAATATCTGAATTATCATAACGTTCTAATGCTCGGAAGTATTTATCCGATTTGATTTTGGTATTAGCTATAGCATTTATACCAGCAAATAATTTAGCATCGTGGTTACGAGATGAGCCATACCAATTTAAGCCACCATATAAAATCCAAATTGTTGCATCGGTCCAGAGCATAATTTCACTTTTAAGATTATTTTTTAGCATATGTTGTCCCCAACCAGGGACTACAAGTGAAGCCATAATTGCTTTTCCTCGTATATTAGATTGTGAT
>Ga0315288_10002440_pt1 | contig 24073 bp, 19 predicted proteins | sample YL17G11_20_MG_FD_203454 | JGI IMG/M metagenome (GOLD analysis project Ga0315288, IMG submission 203454) | Sediment microbial communities from Yellowstone Lake, YNP, Wyoming, USA - YL17G11_20 | ecosystem: Environmental > Aquatic > Freshwater > Lake > Sediment | place: USA: Wyoming | collected... | reverse complement strand
GGTAGCTAAAGAACGAAGCTGCCGCCGAGACGGTCGCCTTCGGCGATCCACCACTGCGTGGCGGACGGCGCTACGATAATAGACAAATTTGGCCATGGTTCAAGACCTAGGAACTTCGGTCACACCCAAACTCGCGGGCGGAGTGGACATTCTGCGAACATACTATTATCATTGTCTGCCCTATCAACCAGCTAACCCAATCCCTGAAGAAGCACAACGATTTGGCGCGGCCCAGCATTTCTTTGCTATGCTTCATCGCCTTCCGCGGTTCGAAGTGCGATTAGGAGTGCTCGCCTTTCGCGGTCGCGACGAAAAAGAACAGCCGATATTTGTTCAGAAACAGGTTGATATTCTACTCGGCGTGGATCTTGTATTACTGGCCGCGAAGCACCAAATAACTCACGCAACCCTGCTTGCCGGAGACAGCGATTTTCTTCCTGCTGTAACGGCCGCAAAAACTGAGGGAGTATTGATTCATCTCTTCCATGGGAGCGTTCATAGACCTCATGTGAGCTTATGGGATGCCTGTGACGAACGCACTCTCATTACGAAGAATCTTATTGATTCGATTCTTCGTCCTTAAGCTTTTCTCTCTTCTTTCTTGGGGATTATATTTGCGATTATAAAATCACTCAATCTTCCTGCAATCCACCAGCTCCCCATTTACTTTTGCCGTCAGCTTAACCTTCCACCCGACGGCGTCATCATTTCGCCCGCTATACCAGCCTTGCGAGCCGAAGGGTTCTCGTATGGCGAGTTTCCAGAGGAGCGCATTTTCCCAAGGGGCCGCGAAAATTTTGTCCGGGTATTCGGCCAGTTCGACGCGCACTTCGGTCGCGCGGTCTCGTGTCAAGCGGCAATAGAGCGCGCTTATCTTTCCGGAAAATTCCTCTCTGCGGGGATCGGCAGTCGGTTCGATCTCCTTCACCGGCGCGGGCGGCTGCTCCGGGACCTCTTTGAAAACATGAATGCTTTGAGCCAGATAAATATCTCCTTGGAGCAATGGATAACCGTTTTCCAAAACAGGTTTAAGTCCTCGCTCGCGATAATCTCCATAATTTGTCTGATTCAAGGGCGTTGTTACTCGCATCTTCAAGAAGCGGACGGAAACGCGGTCGCCTGGTTGTATGTCGGATAGGCCGGAGACGCCGGAATATGTTGTATTGCGCGATACCTGGAGGCGAATTATCAGGGGCGGGGGGAAGTTGCGGTCAATGCTTCCCGGCGGAAAAGGCGAATATGGATCAGGATGCGCCGCGCCGCGAGCTGTGCCGGGGAGTCTCTCCTGTTCTACAATCAGAGCATCGTGGCACGTGCCAGCTACCCAGCCGATCATCATTCCGGCAATTGGCTTGAGATGCTTTTTCCCATCGGGTTTGGGATGATTCGGCTTATTATCTTTGTCCGGCGCGGCGACCGCCTGCTTACGCGAAGCAGGCGACTCCTTGCGGGATTTATGTTCAATATCGGTCTGCGCCGCGGGCTTTTCAGTTTTGCCGGCGGGCTTGTTGTGCGCTTTCTGCCTGCCGGCTGCTTCCTGCTCTTTAGCGGCGGCGTCTTTCACGACTGCAGGCGCCTTCTCTTGCTTTTCTTTGGATTCGCGGTCCGGCTTTTCCGCGGCAAGGGCTATCGCCCCAAACAGGACAACTGCGAGGGCCAAGGCCAATATTCTGCTCATCTCAAGGCTCCTTCCAGGCCGTTTCAAGACGCTGAGAACTTCCGCACTACTACCATTATATCGCACTTTTATCCAGACTGCCTGGCAAATATCCAATTGATCTAGGATAATCGCATCTTCTCATTAAAGTCAGGAAACTGCTTCATGCCGAACGAAGTGAAGTTCACCCGCCTTGGCGGGCAAGCCGTGCCTCCGGCAGGCAAGTTCCGAAGAGATTCTTCGCGAAGCTCAGAATGACCGTTGTTTACAGTTTGTGGCTCAATATTCTTATCCCTTTGCTGTTTAGATGCGATTGCCCGGCCAATTAATCTTGGGGCTGGGCAGAATTTTTAGCAGGAAATCGCCAAGCCGCCATAGAAACAGTCTATTGAACGCGCCTAGGCGCGGCGAAAGGGGAGACTCAAATGGATCAATTCGCGCAGTATCTCACTTCAGCAAACATCTTTTACGCCATCGTGGTAATCATCGTAGTCTTCATTTTGCCGTCTATCCGGGTTATCGGGCCGACGGAAATCGGGTTGATTACGAAGCGCTTCTCCGTAAAGAAGCTTTCGGAAGACAACCCTATCGCCTTCAACGGCGAGGCCGGCTATCAGGCGGATTTGATGATGCCGGGTTTTCGTTTCAAGATCTGGGTGCTTTACAAGGTGTCGAAATTCCCCTGGGTACAGGTGCCCGCGGGGGAAATCGGCGTGGTTATCGCTCAGGCCGGGCATGCGCCTCCCATCGGCGCCAAGTCCGCTATCTACAAACCTGAATTCGGTAACTTTACGGGGTTACGCAACTTCATCGCCAAAGGTGGCCAGAAGGGTGTGCAGCGGCCTGTGCTGCCTCCCGGCTCTTTGCTGCCCATTCACCCTATCGCCTTTTTGGTGATCACCAAGCGGCAGGTTTATGGCGTGCCCATTTCGCCGGATTTGCAGGTGCGGCTGGGGCCGTCGCGGCTTTTGACCTGTGCCTCTTTCGGGCTGCGGCCCGACCAGCTAGACCTGGTCCGCATCTCGCCGAATTCAGGGCAGGAAGGCCGCATTGTTGACATGGTGGGGATTGTAACCACCTACGAAGGCGACCCGCTGCCCTCGGGCGATATTGCCAGCCGCCTGGGTGGATTCACGGACCTGGGGGAGATGGAAACGAAAGGCTCAAGCGACCCGGAAATTATCGAACGCATCCTCGGAAGCAAAAACGAGATGCATAACAACTACCAGGATTTTCAGGCCTTCCTCGACCATGGCGGGAAGATCGGTTTGCAGCATGATACCTTGCTGTATGGCGCTTATGCGCTCAATCCGTTCCTGGTGAATGTGGATTTGGTGCCCATGCTGGTGGTGCAGCAGGGGCAGGTGGCGGTAATCAAGGCCTATGTGGGGCTGGTTTCCAGCGACACTTCCGGCGCGGAGTTCAAGTTCGGCTCGCTGGTGCGGCCGGGGCATCGCGGGATTTGGCGGGAGCCGCTGCGCACCGGCAAATATCCCATTAATCCGCACTGTTACCAGGCGGAGATTGTGCCGACGGCGATCCTTACGTTGAACTGGGCGGAGGCCTCCTCGGAGGCGCACAATCTGGACCGCATGTTGAAGCAGATTGTGGCGAAGAGCAAAGAAGGCTTTATCTTCAGCATAGATTTGCAGGTGCAGATACACGTGCCTGACACGCGTGCGCCCAGGGTTATTTCCATGGTCGGCACCATGCAGAACCTGGTCAACGAGGTCTTGCAGGCGGCGGTGGGCAATCACTTCCGGGATAAATTGCAGAGCATGCGGGCGGTGGAATTCATCGAAACCCGCCAGCAGGTGCAGCAGCAGGCTTTTGCCTACATCAAGGCGCAGATTGACCAATATGATGTAGAGACGCGCGGCGTGTATATCCAGGATGTGATCTTCCCGCAAGACCTGGTGGTGGTGTTGACGCGGCGGGAGATTGCGAACCAGGAGATACAGACCTTCCAAAAGCAGCGGGACGCGCAGGATCAACGGATCACCATGGAGGCCTCGAAAGGCACGGCCGACATGCAGGCAGAGTTGGCGAAATCGAAAGTGGGCGTGGATATTCAGACCAACCGCGCGATGGCCAGAAAGGCCGAGGCGGACGGAGAAGCCACGTTCATCCGCGAGACCGGTATGGCGAAGGGCGCGGAGGTGGAATCCGTGGGACTGGCGCGCGCCAAGGCCTACCGCGAGCAGGTGGAAGCTTTGGGCAAAGGGCCTACGGCGATTGTCAATGCGGTTACCGCGCTGGCGGAGAGAAATGCCAAGATCATGCCGGAGATACTGGTTGCGGGCGGTGGAGGCGGCCTGGACGGGCTGGCCGGCGCGCTGATGGCTTATCTGTCCAAGACTGCGGGCGGGCTGACCACGACGCCGAGCGCGGAAAAAACGGGGTAAAATATATCCACAGATCCCTAAGCCCGCCAATGGCGGACCGGGATGGCGGCCTCAGAGAGGCCTAGCCAATCGCAAAGAAAGAATTATAGCAGGCCGGTTCTGCCGGCCTGCTGATATCTTCACTTTGCGTCCTTTGCGACTTTGCGGTGAATAAAGGGGGTTGCCATGCCGTTCTGTCCTCAATGCGGATTTGAATATGTGGAAGGTGCAACGACTTGCCCGGATTGCCAGCAGACGCTGCAAGCCGAGCCGCCTAAGGAGCCCGCGCCCACGGCTGCGGGCTGGCCGCCCGCCTCTAATTTGCCCGGACAGGCAGAGGCTTTGCCTTCTCCATTTTCCGATGAACCTCTTGAGGTAATCTATGAGACTGCAAATGAAGGCCTCGCCGATGCGGCGAGAGACGCCTTGCAGAATGCCCAAATTCCCGTGATCGCGCAACTTGATCGCGCCAAGGTGTTTGACGGCATAGACCTGAGCATGGTCGGGCGATACTCCCGCCTGCTGACCCTGCAATCCCGCGCGGAGGAAGCTAAACAGGTACTGACGGAATTCACTGCTGCTTATCAACGCGGCGATACTGCCCTGACGCAGGAAGAGATTGAACAAGTAGGGCCAAAGCCCGAATTACTCTCACATCGAGGCAAAACAATATTGGCTCTGGGAATTATAGGTGTAGCGACATGGGTAGTCTATATCGGCATTATCTTTGGCCTCATCGCCTGGAGCATGGCCATAAATGATTTGAAAAATATCAAAGATGGTGTCATGGATCCCAAAGGCGAAGACTTTACTAATGCAGGCCGCGTCTGCGGAATGGTAGCGACAATACTGAGTGGCTGCTTAATAATTTATGCAATTATTAGCCTTGCCATAGGTTTTGGCGCGATCATATTTCATTAGTTATTTTAAGACATTTACTGGAATCTGCGCAAATCTGCGAAATCTGTGGATTTAAGTTCCTGAAAGGGGGTTGTCATGCCCTGGTGTCCGAAATGCCGATACGAATATCGTCCGGAAATAACTCGGTGTCCCAACTGCCGGGTGGGGCTGGTGAGCGAGCAGCCGGAGGCGCCGCCGCGGGTGGCGGGCTGGCGGATTGATGAGAAGACCGAGCGCTATCTTGCGCCGATCCGCGGGGGCTTTGCCAACGGGCTGCAGACCGCACGCGAGGCCTTCCGGCTGACATTCTCTGCGCGCAAATTGTTGGTGGTCGTGGGGATTTTGGCAACGCTTAACATTGTGGGGCAGATGGTAAGCATGCATGAACTCCTAGCAGCCAATACCGCACTAGGGCTATGGAATCAACCAACGGAGCAAATGTCATTAACTATGCGCTGGCGCGCAAGAATTCAAGAGCGCTCTGCTTTGGATTTCCTTTTAGAGGATTTTACCTACCCGCTTAAGTTGCCAACAGGTGTTGCCACTCCTTGGGTAGTCATGCTGGCGAACCCACATATTAACAGATATTATTCCGCAACAGCAGGCCGTAGAGGCCAATTCGATTGGCAATTGCTTTTGTCGAGTGGACTTTGGGTAATTTGGGAAAGCTTGGTCTTAGCTGGGATTATTGCGCTTATTGAAGCAATCCTGTTGGCTTGGTTGATTGCGTTGATAAGAGGAGTTAGGCTTCAGCCTTGGCTAGATTGTATCAAATCCTATTTCACGCGGCTTTACTTATTAATCCTCTGCATGTCAATAATTTCGCAGATATTATTGCTGATTTTACCGAGCCTGCAATATGTAGAACTCTCTGGGATAATCAGCGAGCTAATTTTCAGATGGTGTTACCCAATTATTTTCCTGTTTCTAATGCTTGCCCCAATCACCATCGTGGGTCGCAATCTTGGCGCCTGGGGCGGAGTAAAGGCTGGAGCCCAAATCCTATGGAAATACGGCTGGGCGTTCCTCGCCATCTTCGTCATCTATCGCGTTATCTTTGAGATCATCACATTTGCCTCGCTTGCATCTTCCGAAAGTTTGAGATTTTCTGTCATCACCAACTTCTGGGGCTATTCTCTATCCACCTGGATTACAGATCTTGCCTTGGCCTTCCTCGGCTTGTGGCTGGCGATGTGTTTTATGCTGCTGGTTTTGCCGAAGCAGGAAGTCGCGAAAGACGCAATAACCATCTAATCCGAATTCAGGAAATAACTGAAAGAGTAGCTAGGGGCGAACAGGGGGAACGAGTTTGGCTGAGGTGGCAGGAGTAAACTCCTGCCCAACGAGGAGTTGAAATTGCAGTCCTTAGGAAACCTGGGTTCGGCCAGGTGGCAGGGACATCCATTCCGCCTTGCCGGATTTGCCTGCGGCATGATCTATGGATGCTGGAATTCGGATCACGGGCGAGACGCCCGTGCCACGAGGGGCACCCGTAAGGCGCCCCTAACCCGCATCATCCAGGGATGATGCGGGTTAGGGGCGAGGGCGGCGGGTGCAGAAGGCGAGCCAGAAGATGAGGAGGAGCAGGCCGGCGACGAGGGTGGTATAGAAGGGTATCCAGATGGCGAGGCGTTCGCGTCTGAGATGGGCGGCGGCGATGGAGCTTTCCTGTCGGGCGATTTCCGCGCGGGTGTCCTTAATGGGCTTTATGTCATCCACTTGTGCAATGGAGACTCCCTTGGCGTCATTGATAAGGAGATATGAGAGGCGGCCGATTTTGGTTCTAGGGCCGGGCATAACTTTGGAGATATTTTCCGGGCGCAGAATTTGCATGGGCTGCCAACCTAGATCGGTGCGTTTGAAGAACCAGTAAAGATTCTCCTGCCAGCTATGAGATCGGGAATTTTTCCAGTCCTTGCCGAGCATTTCGCCTTTGACCGTGGATAAAACAAGGCATTTATCGGCGGTGGAGAAGGTTTTGCCTTGAGGGATTTCGATGCGGCCGACGCCGACTTCGGTGAGGCGCATGTTTCGAGCCTGTTCCTTCATCAACGCATCAAAGGCTTTCTGCCGATCGGCCTCGGGGACATTTTGGGAAAGCATGAAGGCCTGCTTTTCGTGTTTGGAATAGAGTTTATAGGCGGTGGCAAAGTCGTTTTTCATGACGGCATCCCAATAGGCGGCGACCTTCTGGGGTGGCAAGGTCTGGACAATCACCAAGGCGGGGGCAGTATCAAGCAGGGCGAGACCAAAGCTTATTACGAACAGACATTTTAGGATTAAGCGCATTCACTTCTCCGTTAGCGGGGCTATAATAGTATATTCGGCTGAAAGAACAATAACCTTTCTTAGGAAAGGATGAATTATGAAGGATGAAGGATGAAGGCGGCCCTTTTGGGTGGTGGGGTATTGAGATTGATTAAAAGTGCGGTTGGCATCCGGCAGGAAGGCAAACAGGTTTTTTATGGCAAGAAAGCCGGAGATGGATTGACCGAAAAAAGTGAGTAAATTGGCTGTTTTTTTGGCTGAGGACTTGACAAGGTATGCTATACTAGGAGGGGAGAAAAGGCAGCTAATCCAAGCAAAGGTTTGGAGTTTGCCTTTTGGGGACAGTCGAGTAAAGGTTATGTTTTGAATTGCGGTCTGCTCCGGATCCCCCCCTCCGGAGTGGGCCGCGCTAAAATTGTGAAAAAAATACTTGCGCAAATCGGGGATGTCTGCTATAATCAGGTTAGAGTGAAGATCTTGGGAGTGAATGATTAGTCTTGCAGGTTTGGGTATAATCTAATAAGAGACCTTTTGTAGTTTGCGGCCTGCTCCGGGTCCCCCCCACCGGAGTGGGCCGCGCTCTTTATAGGGAGCAAAAAAATCCATTAACCGCATCCTACTTCGCCATCCGCCTTCGCTCTCTCAACTTCGTTCGGGACAGGTAAAGCTACGGCGGACAAGTGGCTTCGTAGGACAAGAAGGCGCGAAGGGCGCAAAGCGGCCGCAAAGAATGAGCTTATTGCGCCTACGGCGCGGAACTGCAAAACCATTTTTTGGCCACAGATTTGCACAGATTAACGCAGATTAGGAAACTTCTTTAACCGCAGAAAAAATTAACCTCAACTTCTTGAACCACTAAGGCACTAAGACACTAAGTAAAAGCACTTTGGGGCGCCTGCGGCGCGGAACTGCAAACTGCATTTGGCCACAGATGGACACAGATAGACGCAGATTAGGAAACTTCTTTAACCGCAGAGGGCGCGGGGAAAAATTAACCTCAACTTCTTGAACCACTAAGGCACTAAGACACTAAGTAAAAGCACTTTGGGGCGCCTACGGCGCGGAACTGCAAAACCATTTTTTGGCCACAGATTTGCACAGATTAACGCAGATTGAGAATCTTTTACCCCGCCTGCGGCGGGCGAGCCGCAAAGACGCAGAGAACGCCCCTCGACGCGGCTCGGGGTAAACAAAGAGGGACGCAAAGAAACCTCAAAATCTTAAACCACAAAGACACTAAGTCTGCCTTTGGCAGACCGGGATGGCGGCCCGAAGGGCCTAGCCAACACGAAGGCACAAAGAATTCCATAGGCCGTAACAGTTCAGAAACGGTGTGGATAAATTTCGCAAACTCCTGGGACAGCCTCTTGTGCGGAAAGCTGTTGAACACACACCGAAGAGAGTGACAAGAGGCAGTCCCGAGTTTGCTGACACTCTCATGAACTGTGAACTATTACCATAGGCCGTCCGCCAACAGCGGACGGCTTTTCTTTTGGAGGCACCCTTCGTGATCACATGGGAAGATGGGAGACGCATTGGATTCGAATGGAAAGGAGTTGGGAATGGGATTGAGTTTGGTGGAAGCGGCGATTGAGGGATTGGCGGAGGGGGATCATTTGCGGCAGCAGCGGTATGCGCGGAACTGGCGTTATTATACGAATTCGCCGTATCAGGCGGGGCGGGGCGGATTGTATGCGAAGATGCGGGGTATCTTCAGTCAGGTTACGCAGGTGGTGGACACGGATGTCAGGTTCGGCATGGGAGAGAAGCTGCAGGTAATGGCGGAGCCGGAGATTGAAAGTGCCATTAATGCGCTGTGGGCGGGGTCGGATTTCCAACAGGAGAAATATCTACTGGCGCGGTATGGGGCATGCTGCGGGGATGCATTTATAAAAGTGGTGGATAACCGGCAGTGGGAACTGAATCCGGAGCCGGATAAGGAGTCGCCGGTGAAGCTGGTGGCGCTGCCGCCGGAGGCGGTTACGGCAGCGTATCATCCGCATGACCGGAAGCGTATGCTGGCGTGCAAGATCGAATATGTATATGGGATGAACGCGGGAGGCAGGCTCGGGACGGACGTGCACAAGGAAATTTGGACGAACGAGGAAGTGCTGATTTACGACAGCCGCAATCCGCGCAAGGTGAAGGGACGCTATGCGAACCCGCATGGATTTATTCCGATTGTGCATATCCGCAATCTGGATTTTGGCGAAGAGTATGGATTGTGTTCATTTCATCATTTGCTGCCGACGATTGATGTGCTGAACGAGGTCGGGTCATTTCTACTGGACATCATCAAGTTGTATGGGGACCCGGTGATCATCGGGCGGGGGATGGAGCGGGGCAGCCTGAAGAAGCAGACGGTGGATGCGCACGGGCGGCCGGTGGCGACGGTCTGGTGGGTGCCGATGCCGGAGGGGAATTTCGAGCTGCTGGAATGGAAGGGGAACCTGCCGGAGATCATTGAGTTTATCAACAAGGTGGAGGAATCGGCGCGGCGGGCGACGCCGGAGTTGGTGTTATCGGGATTACCGGACCGGAAAGATGTGAGCGGATATGCGTTGTCGCTGCATCTATCGGAATTGCAGAAGAAGATTGGGGAAATGCGGGGGAATTATTTTCACGGGATTGAGAAGGCGAACCGGATGGCACTGAAGATGCTGGAGGCGCAGGGGGAAGGGAATTTCGGCGACGGGAAACACACGATTGTGGCGGAGCCGATATTGCCGGCGGATGATTTAACGCAATTGAAGGTATTGCAGATAGAGAACCAGGTGCTGCGGATAAAGTCGCGGGAGACCGTGGCGGCGGAGCGGGGGATAGAGAATGTGGAGGAGGAGTTGGGGCGAGTAGATGAGGAAGCCGCGGATGAAAGCGCGGCATTGCAAAACACATTTTAGGCCACAGATTTGCGCAGATGCGCGCAGATTAGAAACTAAAGGGGCTGGACCTTGATTTGCCTGATGACTTCAAAGTCTATGGTCTGTAGTCTATCGTCTATCGTCCAGAGGCGGGGGAGTAGAAGAAGTCCCGGGTTGAGTCCGCCTACGGCGGATAAAAGTTAAGCGTTGAGGTGATTTCTATTGTCTTCAACATATGAATCGGACGCGGCGCGGGAGCGGGCTGCGGAGGAGGCAAAAATGAGTCTCTGAGTCTCTGAGTCTCTGAGTCTCAGTGTCTTAGGGTCTCAGAGTCAGGGAACGACATAGTTTAAGTTCAGTGCAGAGGTGAATTCTATTGCCTTGTAAAGATAAAAAAGATACGGCTCAGCAAAGAGCCGTAAAGGAAGCTAAGAATTATCTTGGCGGGGAGTTAGCGAGGAGCGCATCGAGGAACGGTGCGCTCCTTGCGCGATATCGGGGGATTTTGCGGGAGTTGCTGGGATTGGCGCTGGAGATGGCGGGGGAGTCATTGGCAGAGGGGGACGAGGGCGGCGCGTGGAGCGTTTTAGGAGGTTTGCAGGAAAAAGCGATTCAGCTTTTCGCGGTGGCGCTGACCGATGCGCGATTGGTTGCCCGAGCAGAGGCGCTGGCCGAGTTGAATCTGCTTGCGCCCGGCTTATCTTTGGCAAATGGCGCGCAAACAGGCGATAGAGAGAATGACGATGCGGAACGCATCGGGCAATGGGCTGCGCGGTTCATGGGGGATCTTGGCAAGGAGATAAAGCAGCGCTTTTGGACGGCCAAGCTGATGGGGGAAGATGCGCGGACTGCGGCAGCAAGTTTGACAAGCAACACGCTTGCGGGACGGGCCATCGAGCCGCGCTATGGGAAACGACTTGAAACGGCTATCAGTACCGAATGGAGGAGGGCGAGTAATGAAGAGCGTTGGAGGACGCTGGTATTCGCCAAGAAGTATCTGCCAGACCTGAAGGTGAAGTATGTATATTTCGATGAGGCGCGTTGTGACGGGTCCTGCCTGAAATGGGCGACAGGCGGACTCCAAAAGGATGGTGTTTACGAGCTTTCCAGTGCGCCGATGCCAATCGGCGATACCCATCCCAATTGCCGATGTATTTTAGCGCCGTGGTTGCCGGGGCGGGGGATTGTAGATCTTCCCGTTCTGCATGATGAGAATCAAGATATATTAAAAGGCATTGGCGAAGGCTTTCTTGACAGCATTAATCCCCTTGAAATCTGGCGGGGACTAGAGGCGACCTATTGTCATATAGCAGACAGCCGAAACAGATGGCTTGCGATAAAAGATCTTGGAAAAGGCATAGGAACGGGGCTGTTACAGTCGGTAACGGACCTCTGGGCATTTGATACTCCGCGCAAACAGGGCCGCGCGATAGGTGGATTGATTCCCGACATAGTGCTTTCTTTTGTGGGAGGAATAGGGGCAGTAAAGGCGGGGCTTAAAAGCGTAACGACCGCAGGAGAAGGGGCAAGAATCGTGGGGAGGGCAGAGCGCGCGCTGCAGGAAGCCGGGAAGGCGGCGAAGGTTGCGGAAGAGGCGGCGGCGCGGGCAAGGAAGCTGACGGCGCATGCCCTGGGAAGCATTGGGGAGCGAAAGCTGGCTGAGTGGCTGGAAAAGAGCGGCAGGAAGTTGATACTTGATCCCCGAAAGAGACCCTTAACGGCGTCGGGACCGGATGCGATAACGGTAATTTGGAAAGACGGAGAATGCGTTGTTGAGTTCTGGGATAATAAGGCCTGGACCAGCAGCCGGACGGCGAGTGGAAGCAGTGCGCTGGAGAGGATAGGCAGTGAAAGGGGAAGTTTGAAACGAACCCTAGAGTCTGCGCTTGAGAAGAGCAATTTGCCTGAAACGGAAATAAAGCGGATTAAGTCGGCAATCAATAACAACAATATAGCTTATGACCGTGTGATAAGCAATGCCGGAGGTAATGCGCGATCTGGGGCAACACTTGAAAAGAAAGGCATACGATTCGAGCCAATTGATTGAAGAGGAAATGCTGGCAATGCGAAAAAAAGCTGAACAGGAATGGGAATTGTTTCGAAAAGGTATCCTTCGGATGATTCCAAAAGACGAAAAGGCGCGGGAAGAGGATTGGAATTGGACAGTGGAGCATAAGGCCTATTATGGCTCCGGAGATTCGCACTTAGGAGATTGTTTTAAGCTTTTTGCGCTCAGAGAGGATGAAATTGCCGAAGTAGAACTAGAGCTTGCGCTGCGTTGTTTGGAGAAAGCAGATGAGCTGGATGACTGTTATATGTATGGGAAGATGTATGAACAGATTAGAGATATAGTTGTAAATGGTAAATCATTCACTTCACAAAGATATACGCAGGCAAAAGATGATGGAGTGGAGCCGTGGCATGACGAGGATTTGGGGAGGGCGCTACGGGTGCGGATGTTGTTTACGGCGCGGTGGCTGAAGAGCGGGACGCGGGATCAGGCGCTATTGCTGCGTGCGATAAATTATTTGAAGATGTGGTTAGATATGTCGTATGCGCTACCACCGGATTCGCCGCAGGCGAAGCGGACAAGCGATACGACGGGCGGGCATATAGCCAAATTTACCCAGTGGTGTGTAGAAGCCAAAGAGTATGAGCTAGCGAAGGAGTATTGCAGAAAAGAAGTAAAGGATCCGCTGAATGAGATTCCTGAAGGCTGGAACTTCACGAAGAAGCGGGGGGCGGTGATGTATTTGCAGGCGGCGCATGAGTCGGGGGAGCGGGACTTGAGCCAATTGTTTCCGGAGGCATTGGATAGATGTTATCGGTGGATATGCCGACAAATTGGGAACGGTGTGCTTTGGTATCATTGCGACGAGGAACTGCTGGGGCTGGCGTATATGCGGGCGGAGAGGATGGGGTTGGGGACGGAGGCGAGAGAGTTGTTGAGGAGGATAAGGGAGGATTCGTAGGCCAAAGAGTCTTAGCGTCTCAGGGTCATAGGGTCTCAAAGTCAGGGAAGGTAAAAGGCAAAACAGGAGGTCTATGGTCTGTAGTCTATCGTCTATCGTCCGGAGGCGGGGAGTAGAAGAAGTCCAGGGTTGAGTCCGCCTACGGCGGATAAAAGTTGAGAGGTAGATGACCGCTTCGAGAGAAGGAGCGGTTTTTTGTTTTGCAGGATGAAGTCCGCCGTCGCTAAAGCTATGGCGGATTTCGCTGCGCTCAAGATGAAGGAAAATCGGGGAGATTGGAGGAGATATGTCAGGGGCCAGGTTTCGGGTGTCAGGGATCAGCAAAGGGAGGAGAAGATAGATGAGTGAAGCGATAGAACAAAGTGTTGAGAATGCTGGGGGTGAAATCGAGGGCAAGTCTTCAGTTGATGTGAATGAGAAGGCTTCCGCGGGTTCGGTTATAAAAACGGCAGAGCATAGGAATCCCGCGGCTGTGCAGGAGTTTTATTGGAAGCGGCAGGCGGAGCGGGCGCAGAAGGAGATGGAGGCGATTAAGCGGGCGAATGAGACGGAGATGAATTTATTGAAGGTGGAGCGGGAGGAGGCGCAGGCGCGGTTGAAGGCGGCGGAGGAAAAGGCGGCGCGGTTGGCGGCGATTGCGGAGGCGGGGCTGCCGGCGGAGTTGGCGCAATTGGTGCCGGAGGCGGAGGCTGAGAAGGTGCAGGAGTATGTGGAAAAGCTGAAGCCGTTGGCGGAGAAATTTCGGAGGCCGGGGCCGGCGGGGACGGTGACGAATCCGGCGCGGTCGGCTGGGGGAGACGGGGCGCAGTTGACGCGGTTGGCGGCGTCGGCGGGCAGGGGAGATAGAAGGGCGCTGAGGGAGTATGCGCATTTGAGGGAGAAGATGCGGGGAAACAGATAAAACAGTAACCGCAGAGGCGCGGAGAGCGCAAAGGGGACGCAAAGAAACCTCAAAATCTTGAACCACAAAGACACGAAGACACAAAGAAAATCATAAGGGTGGGATTTGGGAATCCCGCTTTTAACTTCTCTAGATTTGGAGAGGCAGAGTCTTCGCAAGTGAGGCGGGCAGCAAGCTGCCCTGGCTAAAAGCGGGAGCAAGCTCCCGCAGTCCAAATTAAGATGCGGGGAGGGAAGTAAACACAGAAACCCGCCACGGGCGGGCAAGCCGCACCCGCCGTCGCTAAAGCTATGGCGGGCAGGAAGGCGCGGAGAGCGCCCCTCGACGTTGCTCGGGGTAAACAAAAGGGGACGCGAAGAAGAAATTGGCGGGGATTGCATCCCCGCGGGAACTTCTTAAACCGCAGAGAGCGCGGAGAGTAAGTAAATCCGCAGATTGAGATGGAGAAGGCAGGAGCAAGCTCCTGCCCAACGATTAAAAATAAAAGGAGGCAATGAGAGTGCCGTTTAATGGATTGGCGACGTATGATGCGTTTTCGGCTATCGGGGAGGATGTATCGGACCTGGTGGCGTTTTTGGCTCCCTACGAGACTCCGTTATTGGAGGTTCTGGGGACGAGTGATTATGCGGCCACGAATGTGAAGCATGAGTGGCTGGAGGATTCGTTGAATCCGACGACTGATGTGGCTTCGACGGGGGTGGCGTCAACGGCCGCGCAGACGGGGATGAATGTGGCACATGCGACTTATTTTCGCCTGGGGGACATCGTCCAGATGGAGGATGAGGTGATGATGGTGAATTCGGTTTACACCGCGAACACGATTGGGGTGACGCGGGGTTATGGCGGAACTGCGGCAACGGCGCACACGGCCGGCACAGTGGTAACGATTCTGGGCAACGCGGCGCTGGAAGGCGAGGACACGGATGAGGACCGCTCGACGATTCCGGTGCGCAAGGCGAATTACTGCCAGATCTTCAAGGCCGGGCTGAAGATTTCCGGCACGGCGCAGGCGGTGGGCTGGCTGGGATCGGCGAACCGGTTGGCGGATGCGAAGGTGGCAAGGCTGCGCGAACTACTGCGCGATCTGGAAAAGACGATTCTGTTGGGCCGCACGGATGTGGCGACGATTGGATCAAGCACGGCAAGGCGTTCGATGGCGGGGATTGTTTGCTCGCTGGCGACGAATGTGTTGTCTTGCGCGACGTTGACGGAATCGTGGCTGGGCAATCTCTTGCAGAGCTGTTATGACCAGGGGTCGCGGGATATTGATGTGCTCCTGGCGCCGCCGAAGCAGAAGCGGATAATCTCGGGATGGAATACGTCCCGCATCCATGTGACAAATGACGAGACGACTTTCCGCAATGCGGTGGAGGTGTATGAATCGGACTTCGGGGTGCAGCGGGTGATCATGTCGCGCTGGCTGCCGGAGGATATGGTGTTGGCGCTGGATTCGAGCCGCATCAAGGTGGTGCCGCTGGCGGGCCGGTCATTCGCTTACGAAGAGTTGGCGAAGACGGGCGATTCGATCCGCGGGCAGATAGTGGGCGAGTATGCGGTGGAGCTGAGGAATGAGAATGCGCATGGGTATTTGTGTAATCTGGGGTAGGAACGGCTTTTTGGCCACAGATTAACGCAGATGCGCGCAGATAGAAGGATAAGCACGGAGACGGACGCGGGGTTCGTCTCCGTGTTTGTTTTAACCTCAACATCTTGAATCCTCCTCCGGCGGGCAAGCCACAAAGGCACGAAGACACAAAGGAAAATGTCACTCTATGTTTGATGGGGAGGCATCGTCAGCCGCAGATGCAGTTTCTTTCTTCAGGGCGCGGGAGATTACTCGTTCGGTTACGATGGGCAGCGTAATCGCCAGACCAAGGGCTAGCAAGGCAGGTATCGAAATGGATTGTAGTGATATCACCGATCCGATAATACCGCCGAGGAAATATCCGATGATGCCGATATCAAGGTATGTTAGAAAAAACTTTGCAGAACGCAAAGAACTCAGCTTAAAATTGCGTTCCTGCTTTGCGGTAATTATATAAGAAGTGAAAAAGCTTATGGCTGGTCCTGTAAAGAGAATGCCTAGCGCCAATTTATCAAGAGCAGGAGACATACAACTGTTGCCTGGATGAGAAAATAGATCAGCCAGAACATAAGCATAACCAGCGATAATCAGGAGAAGCACAGTGATGCTAATATAGAAAATGAGTGTTTCCGCGCGTTTTGTCATCGTGAGCCCCCTTTGGAAGCTGATTCATTATAACATTTTGTGATGGGGCAGGAGTAATCCTCCAAAGGCGGACCAGACTCCTGCCCAACGGGAGAGCGGCGGGGCGCGGAAACCATGCCTCCGGCAGGTAAGCCCCCCCCTGCATTTCAAAACATCGGCGGGCGCAGGAGCGCGCCGCCCTACATTTCAAACAGGGCGCAAGGCCTTGCGCCCCTACGAATAGACGGGGACGACTTGGATGGGGCAGGAGTGAACTCCTGCCCAACGGAAGATCGGCGGGCGCAGGAGCGCGCCGCCCTACAGCAGAGTTTCGGGCGCATGGTTATGCGCCCCTACGAATAGGCGGAGACGATTTGGATGGGGCAGGAGTAAACTCCTGCCCAACGAGAGAGGGGCGGGCGTCGGCGCACCCGCCCTACAATTTTAAAAGGGGGTTAACCTCCCGCAGGTTTGGAAACCCGCGGGAGGGATTTTTTATGGGGAGAGAAAAATATGGATATTGTGTTTTACACGCGGGGGTTGGAGTTTGATGGAGGGGCGCTGGAGGGGTCGCTGGGGGGATCGGAGACGGCGGTGGTGTGTATGGCGCGGGGGCTTCGACAGGCTCAGTGTCGCCCTCGCTCGGAGATGGAACAAATCTCCGAGCGAAGCCGGGAGTTGGCGCGGGGGTTTCGACAAGATCACTTTGAGCAAAGTCGCTCAGGACAAGGGCGGGCGGCGTACCCGTCCAACAATTCAATAACAAAGGTACAAAACTCCCGTGAGTCCGAACCCCTTCGACTTCGCTCAGGGCAAGCAAACTCGCGGGAGGGATTTATGGACTCCGGACAGGGGCAGGGCTGCCCCTCGACTTCGCTTAAGGTCAAAGACTCGCACAATCGGGTGCGGGTGTTTTGCAATTGTCCGCGGCCGGGGGAGTATGACGGGGTGGAGTATTTGGATTTGGCAGATTTCCCCAAGTTTGTGGAGAGCGGCGAATGTGATGTCTTTATTGCATCGCGGTTTTTGGACGGGCTGGCGGCGCCGGTGCGGTCGCGGGTGAATGTGTTATGGAACCACGATGTGCTGGTGGAGGAAGCGGCGGGGATGATTAACTCGCTGATGTATAAGATTGATGCGCTGTTTTGCATTTCGGAATTTCAGCGGGAGCAGTATCGGCAGATGCTGGATATACCGGCGGAGCGGTTTGTGTTGACGCGGAATGGCGTGGATTTAGATTTGATTGAAGAGTGCACGAAGGGAGTGGGGCGCGAGCCGGAGCGATTGATTTATACCAGCCGGCCGGAGCGGGGGCTGAGGGTATTGCTGGAGATGTGGCCGCGGTTGAAGGCGCGGCGGCCGGGGCTGAAGCTGGGGGTGGCGTGGTATGAGAATGCGGGGGCAGATGCGCAGATGAAGCAGTTGATTGGCACTCTGAAATGTGAGATTTCAAAATTGGAGGGAGTAGAGCTGCTGGGCGCGCTGAATAAGAGAGGATTGTATCGGGAGATGGCGCGGGCGGGGGTGTGGGTATATCCGGGGACATTTCCGGAGGTGTCGTGCATCTCGGCGATGGAGGCGGCGGGGTGCGGGACGCCGGCGGTGGCGTCGAAGTATTGCGCGTTGAAAGAGACGATCGCGGAGGGCGAGAGTGGATTACTGATACCGGGAGTGCCGGGGAGTGAGGAGTATGCGGAGGCTTTCGAGGATGCTGTGGTTTCGTTGATTGAAGATAGAGAGAAATGGGAAAGGCTCAACGCGGAGGGACGGGCGAGAATTACTCAGAGCTATCAATGGAGATTGATTGCGGAAGAATGGCAGAAATGGATTGAAGGTCGTCTCTGTGTCTCTGAGTCTCTGCGTCTCTGCGTCAGGAATCAGAAACGGATTTCTTCAATGGCTGAAAGTTCATACCGTTCGGACAATTCGGACTGTTCGGACTATTCAGACCATTCTGACAATTCAAACAATCTGTTGAGTGAAAAGTCTGTTTTAAAGAATGGGGGGCGGGAGACAGTTTCGTGCTGCATGATCGTGAAGGATGCGGAGGGGACGTTGCATCGGTGTTTGAAGAGTGTGCGGCCGTGGGTGGATGAGCTGATTGTGTGTGATACGGGCTCAAAGGATTCGACGCGGGAGATTGCGCGGCAGTATGCGGATGGGGTGAAGGAAATTGATTGGACAGATGATTTCGGGGAGGCGCGGAACCGGTCTATGGAGGGGGCGAAGGGGGATTGGATATTGTGGATTGATGCGGATGAATACCTGGTGGGCGGGGAGCATTTGGAGAAATATCTGCGGGCGAACATGTATAACGGGTATGTGATTCGACAGCATCATCAGGCGCTGGATGCGGACTTCAAGCCGGATGTGCCGGTGCGATTGTTCAGGAATAATCGGGGAATAAAATTCTACGGGGTGATTCACGAGCATCCGGAGGAGGCGCTGAACGAGGGGATACGGCCGGCGGTGATTTTGTCGGATGTGCATATTGTGCATGATGGATATATCACGGAGAAGGTGCGGCGGGAGCGGTTTTTGCGGAATCTGCCGATGTTGTTGAAGGACCGAGAGAAGTATCCGCAGCGGCGCTTAGGATTGGTATTTCTCGCAAGGGATTATATCCATCTGGCGCGGTATGAGATGGAGCGAAACAAGGGAAGGCTGGAGGAGCGGGGGCGGAGATTTTTGGAGAAGGCGGCGGCGATCCATCGGGAGCATTTTGCGGATCAGAATAATCCGTTGTATGTGTATTCCTTCCCGCTGTATCAGACGGCGCTGGCGCTGTTGGATAGAGGAATCGAAGTGGCGTGGTATGTTGGGCCGGCGGAAGCGCGAGCCGGAGGGATAAGGCGGTGCCGGGTGGAGAGCGAGGAGGAATTGAGGGGGATGATGGAGGCGCGGGTAAGGGGGATGTTTAGGAAGCCGGAGGAAGGGTTTGCGTTCGAGAGATAAAAACAGTAACCGCAGAGACGCAAGGAACGCAAAGAGGGCGCAAAGGAACCTCAAAATCTTAAACCACGAAGACACAAAGGCACGAAGACACGAAGCAAAAGATTGGGCGGCAAGGGCCGCCCTTTTTCTATGATGGAAATGGCAGGAGTAATCCTCCAAAGGCGGACAAGGCTCCTGCCCAACGATTATATTTTTTCTAGCAGGCCGATTCCGAAACGGGAATCGGTTTTGTTTTGAAAGGAGTGTGGGATGGGATATGCGACGGCGGGGGATTGTCGGATGCGGGTGGTGGGGATGAATACGTTGGTGATACCGGAGGTGTCCTCGACGAGTTTGAATTTGACGGTATGTATTGCGGAGGCAGATGCGCTGATAGATGAGGCGGCGCGGGCGGGTGATTATACGGCGCCGTTTTCGCCTGCGCCGCGGCGAATCTGCGATTTATCGGCGATCGGGGCGATTGCGCGGGCGCGGCGAGCGTTGGAATTGGGGAATCAGGAGACGCTATCGGCGGATTTCGATAGTTTCCAGCGCGAGTTTGAAGAGGGCCTGAAGCAACTGCGCGCGGGTGTGATGGATTTGGGAACGACGAGTGTTTCCAGCGAAGCCGTGGTGATGGCGGGAGATTATTCGACCTGGACGCGACTGGCGCGGGGCGGGCTGGTGCTGGGAAGTGTAGCGCTGGTTTCCTCGGGCGGGGGGACGACTTTTGTTGAGGACCGGAGCGGCTATGATGCGGATTATCTGCCGGAGGCGGTGAAAGATTATGAGGTTGATCATGGGCTGGGGCGAGTGCGGAGGCTGTCGGGAGGGAGGCTCGGCGCGGGCGAGCGGGCGGCGATCTCGTATGAGTATTATTACCGGCAGCCGGGGGAGGCGCAGGAGGCGGAGTATGAGGGGAAGAGCGCAAGTGTGGGGGAAATGAGAAGAACGGATTAAAAACAGTAACCGCAGAGACGCTAAGAACGCAGAGAGGGCGCAGAGGAGACATTTCTTGCGCCTGCGGCGCTGAACATCAAACGGCTTTTGAACCACCCCTCGACTGCGTTCGGGGCAGGCAAAGGCACGAAGATACAAAGGAAGTATGGGGCAGGAGTCCCTCGACTTCGCTCGGGATAAATAAACTCCTGCCCAACGAGTGAAATTGGGAGGAAGGGATGAGTGATCCGGTGTCGGTTAGATATTTACCAATACGGGAGGCGGTGTGTGATTTGCTGGAGGGGTATGCCGGGTTGAGTGAGGTGAAGGAGATTGCGCGGGAGGAGGAGTCGTTTGGGGCGATAGCGGCGACGCGATATCCTGCGCTTGGGGTATTTTTCGCGCAGGATGCGGGAGAGGAGCTGGCGCAGTGGGCGGCGATGCGGAGGGATCATCGCTATAAGCTGGAGGTGCGCGTGGCGGTGAGGAGTTTGGAGTCGGCGCGGGCGTGCGAGGATTTATTGTTCAGTTATGTGGAAGCGGTGGAGGATGCGCTGCGGTCGGAGCCGACGCTGGGAGGATTGGTGAGGAGCATGTCGGCGGAGATGGTGCAGAGAGGGAAGCGGAAGGTTGGGGAGTATTGGCATGGGGAGGCGGGGTTTATGGTAATTTGCGAGAAAAGTGTGAACTAAAAAACTGCTTTTGAACCACAAAGGCACGAAGAACTACATAAATATCATAGGTGGGCGCAAGAGGCGCTCATAAAGTCGTGGATCATGGGTCGTGGATCGGGAGTCGGGGCTTCGTATTCGTTGAGCATTGAGTCCCTCGACTTTGCTCGGGATAAACGTTGAACGTTGAGCGTAAAACCCCGAGGGCCGGCGGATGCTGGCGATCAATGACTCAAGATGCAGGGAGAAGAGACGGGAGGTTATAGATGGAGCGGATTGGGCAAATGGGGGCGGTGGGATTGGCGATGGAGGGGACATGGGGAGAGCCGGCGGCGGCGGCGCGATATTTGGAGGCGAGACGGGCGGATATAACGCGGGATATTGCGTATGAGGTTGTGGATCCGATCCGCGGGACGCGGGGACGCAGGCAGGTAAGAGGCGGAGCGACTTCCTATGCGGGCGGGATCGAATTCGATGTGTGTGCGAGCGGCATCGGGGAATTGCTAAAGGCGACATTCGGGACGGTTACGACGACGCTGGTTACTTCGACCGCAAGCGGTTCGGTATATGAGCATACCTTTCGGAGGTCGGACACGACGGCGCTGCCGTCGCTGACGATCGAGCAGAATATGGGCGGGCTGACCTCGCGACAGATTGCGGGTGTGCGCATAAATCGGTTGTCTTTCGGGCTGCCGGCGGGAGGAACGTTGATTGGTGAGGCAGATTGCCGGGGGCAAGCGGAGCTGTTGATTTCACCAAGTTCGCCGTCATATGCGCTGGATGAGGCGCTGCATCATAATGGCTTCACGGCGCAGGTGAATGGGGCGGACAGCCGCGATTTGGAGGAGTTCGAGGTCTCGTTTTATAACAGCCTGGTGGATGATATCCGGACGGCGGGAGGCGGGGGAAATATTGCGAAGCTGCCGGCGGGGCCGTTTGCGGCGTCGGGGCGGTTCTCGATGGGATTTGAATCCACGGCGGCGTATGAGACTTTCACGGCGGGAGATTACACCTCGCTGCAGTTTGCTTTGACCGGTGCGACGATGGTTTCGACGTGGAGGTATTTGCTGCAGATGGATTTCCCAAGGGTGCGATATTTTTCGGCGGAGACGCCGTTGGCGCCGGGGAGGCTGGTGTATGAGATAGGGTTCGAGGGGTTGATTGATGCGGCACAAACTGAAGCGATAGTTAAGTTAAGAAATGCAATAGAAAGCTATTAACCGGTCTCAGGGTCTCAGAGTCATAGGGTCTCAGAGTCAAAACATCTTAACCGCAAAGGGCAAAGGGTGCAAAGCTAACGCAAAGAAGGCAATTTTACGCCCGCCACGGGCGAGTAATCCTGCGGCGCTGAACTACGAACTGCTTTTGAACCACCCCTCGACTGCGCTCGGGGCAGGCAAAGACACTAAGGGAAACAGGTGGGCGGCATAAAATTCCGCCCGAACAATTTTGGATTAGAGACAGGGACAAAATGATGAGGATGAGTTTGATGGAGCTGGGGGTGTGGAGCAAGCGGGTACGGGTGGAATTGGGGGGTGGATATGAGGAAGTGGTGGTGCAGACGATTGGGGATCGGACGGAGGCGCTGGAGTATGGGCATGAGGCGATGCAGAGGAAGCTGCTGGAATTTCGCGCGGAGGGGGAGCGGTTTGCGGCGCTGACGGAGGCGTTGCGGTTGTCGCCGACGGAGGATTTGGCGGCGTTTGTTGTGGAAGGCGAGAAGGCGGCGCTGCTGGAGCGGCTGATGCGAGAGATGCCGGATGGGGTAGCGCCGCGGCGGGATGTGGCGGCGGGCGAGACGGAGGCGGCATTTGCGGCGCGGCGGCGCGCATGGGAAGCGGCGCGCGAGCAGTTGGTGGAAAAGCGCGAAGAGGAATTGCAAGTTCGGAGTGAGCGCAGGTGCAAAGAATTATGCACGATTTCTAAAGATGAATTGATCGAGTTGGCGCGGGCGCGGCGGATTGATGTTGAATGTTGGAATGCGTTTCATCAGGCGAGCGATGATTGGGTGCTGTATGAGGCGACGCGAAAAGCGGAGGCGCCGCTGCAGTTGTATTTTACATCAGTTGAGGAAGTGCGGAGGCTGCATCCGGAGGTGAAGGCGCAATTGACGGCGGCGTATCGGGAGTTGGAGGCGCAGGAGGCGGAACTCCCAAAAGGTTGTTGAGCCACCGGGGATTTTTGATGAATGACGCGATCTGCCGGAGATACCCGGGGGCGTATAAACATCCGTTGGATAAGGAGTTGGTGAATTTGCCGTGGTGGCTGAAGGAAGCGATATTCACGCTCTGCATGGGAGAGCGCGAATAGTCTCAGAGTCGCAGGGTCGCTGGGTCAAACTGCTTTTGAACCACCCCTCGGCAAGCTCGTGGCAGGCGAAGGCACGAAGACACAAAGGAAGTATGGGGCAGGAGTAAACTCCTGCCCAACGAGTTAAATGGGGTGAAGAGCGATGGCGAATGAGAGAAGAGTGAATAGCAATATGGAGCAGGCGGGGCGGCCGCTGGCGCAGGCGGCGCAGATGAATTTGGAGGCGGCGCGAGCGCTGACGTTGGCGGCGCGGGAGTTGGCGACTTCGATGGGCGGGGCGGGTGCGCCGACGGGGATTTCGTCGCGCTGGAAAGATGCGACGGCCTCGGCGGTGGCGAGCGGGGTGTTGCTGGCGTTGAAGCGAGCGGGACAGGATTCGCTGATTGCGCCGACCTCAGGATCGAATGACGGGGGCGGATTGCGGGGCGCGAACTATGGGCGCTTCGGGGCTTCGATAACGGGCAGCGGAGCAAAATCAAGCACTTATGGCGCGATTGGAGGGGTGCTGGGATATGCGCTGGGCGGGCCGATTGGCGGCGTGGTTGGGGGAATGCTGGGCGGACTGTTTGGGGGGAAGCCCAAAGAGAGCAAGCCGCCGCTGGAACGGTCGTGGCTGAATACGCCGGAGGGATTTGAGATAGAGGCCTATTTGTATAATTTGCGAAAGGCGGGCTTGTTCAGTGGGGGAAGTTCGCGGGCGCGAATGAGAGTAGACAAAGTGGAAATCAATATCAATGGGCAGGGCGCGCAGGCGGGCTTGGAGGCGGGGCGGGCATTTGCGGCGTTTTTGGGGAGGCAGGTGGCGTTGAATAGCGCGGTGGCGATGGCGGCAGGAACACAGTAACCCGCCACAGGCGGGCAAGCCGCATCCTACTTCGCCAAGGCTTCGTAGGACAAGAAGACGCTGAGTCCCTAAGTCCGCCAGAGGCGGACCGGGATGGCGGCCTCAGAGAGGCCTAGCCAAGCGCAAAGGAAAGCAATTCTTTGGGCGCCCTCCACAGGCGGGTAAACCTGCGGCGCGGAAATGCAAACTGCATTTGGCCACAGAAGGACACAGATAAACGCAG